>Ga0315320_10002134_pt1 | contig 16325 bp, 17 predicted proteins | sample M140m21515metaG_FD_203458 | JGI IMG/M metagenome (GOLD analysis project Ga0315320, IMG submission 203458) | Ammonia-oxidizing marine archaeal communities from Monterey Bay, California, United States - M1 40m 21515 | ecosystem: Environmental > Aquatic > Marine > Coastal | place: USA: California... | reverse complement strand
CCCTGGCAAGCGCGCCAAGCGGGCCGCAGCCGAGCGTGCGTGCAGCCCCGTCCATGGATGGCGTCACGCGCGCTCTAGACCAGCCTCAACAGAGCCATGGGCGAGCGGCAGAAACGCACTGTGCAGGCAAATACCAGTGCGGCGATGGACCCCGTGAGCAGCAACCCTTAGCCAAACCCGAAGACTTCCTGCATCCACCCGTCCAGCCAATTGTCGAACGCGGCGAGCGGCAGCAGGACGCCGAGGGCCAGCACCGCACCTGGAATGCCATAGCCCAGATTGGCGAAGTGGCTTGCAAGCTTCAGCGGGCGTTTGGGGCGGATCCGTTAGCCATAGGCGAGGCCCAACGCGCCCAGCAGTGCGGCCACGGCTGCTAAAGCCGTCATGATGACGCTGTTGGCGGGGCAAGGCCAAAAAACCCGTCAGCGCTCTCAGGCGCGCCGATCGCGGATTGAACCAAGTGCGCTGCGGGTGCGATGAATCCGACAGCGACAGGTGTTAAGCAGAGCATTGTCGCAAGCCATCCATACCAGCCGATCAGCCGCCGTCGCTTGGGTTTCCAGCCCATACGGCCAACCTCAGCGAAGCCTATGCCGTGCCGGCCCCACCGTTCCAGCATCATGACGCATGCAACGAGCGCTAGCATTGCTAAGGCCAGTTGGGCGGCGGCGGCACTTCCCATATGCAGCCAGGCGTCAAACACGCCAACACTAAATGTCTGCAGGCCGAAATGCAGTGGGATCGCGATATCGTTTAGCGTCTCCATCATTGCAACCGCGGCACCTGCGACGATAGCAGGGCGTGCTAACGGCAGCGCCACTCGGAAAAACGCTCGCCACGGACCAGCGCCCTGTGCCAGGAATGCAGTGCGGGCCAGCACATAAACGTATGGATAAAGCGCGATGCCAAACAGGGCGACGGCACCTTCTAGGGACCGCACTTCAGGAAACCAATAGTCCCGTGGGCTCGCTCAGCCGAACAACGCTCGCATGGTGGATTGGACAATCCCAGAATATTCCAGAAGCTCTGAATACACGTAGCCCGTGATGTATGCCGGTATTGCGAGCGGCAGCAGAAGCGCCCATTCGAACCGGCGGCGACCAGGGAATTCATGCATGGCGACCAGCCACCCAGCATCAACGCCAATTGCCGCCACAACAATTCCGACACCCAGTGAAAGCATCAATGTCGTGGTCAGGTAACGGGTAAGTACGGTGTCTGCCAGATGTGCCCACACATCACCGGATGGGGAGAGTGAAATGTCGACAACGGCAATCAGTGGGAATGCAGCAAGGGCAGCAAGCGACCATGCGAGGATCGCCCATCCGCCGCCAAATCGGGCTAAAGGGCTTTGCTTTGAACACGAGACCTGCCAGCAGGCCGTTTTCTGGCCCGTCAGATTTTGAGCCTGCGGCCATAAAGCTCAAGCCGGTGGTCTACTAATTCATAGCCCAGTTCGTTAGCAACCCGTTCTTTCAGCGCTTCAAGCTCCTGGTGCATGAACTCAATTACTTCACCGGTTTCAATATCGATCAGGTGCTCATGATGATCGCCGGTCTCCTCGTAACGCGCCCGGCCCTCACCAAAATCGTGGCGGACAAGCACGTTCGCGTCCTCAAATAGCTTCAGCGACCGGTATACCGTGGCGATGCTAATGCGCGAATCAACGGCGGTCGCGCGGCGGTAAACGGTTTCCACGTCAGGATGATCTTCAGCATCGGCAATAACGCGCGCGATCACCCGGCGCTGCTCGGTCATTTTCAGGCCTTTGTCTTCACAGGCCTGTTCCAGTTTTGTCATCGCCGCCATATGGTACCTCCGGCCGCTTTGCGGCGCAGAATAAATCTATCCGACATTAATGCTGCATCAGCGGACAGGACGCAACGCAAGCTAGGGAATTTTGCCATAATTTCCCTTGAATGGGCACTCACGCCTGCTCCAGCTCGACCAGTGTTCCGCAGAAGTCTTTGGGGTGCAGGAAGAGGACGGGTTTGTTGTGGGCACCAGTTTTGGGCTGGCCATCGCCAAGGACGCGCGCACCTTCGGCCACAAGTTTATTCCGGGCAGCCAGAATATCGTCCACCTCGTAGCAGACATGATGCATGCCACCGGACGGGGAGCCTTCGAGGAATTTGGCGACGGGGGATCCTTCGCCATACGGCTCCAGCAGCTCAATCTTAGTGTTGGGCAACTGAACGAAGGCGACTGTAACGCCGTGATCGGGAAGGGTTTCGGGCGCGGACACCTCAGCACCAAGGGCGTTTCGATAGGTGGCAGTCGCAGCATCCAAATCAGGGACGACAATAGCGACGTGGTTCAAGCGGCCGATCATGGGCGGGCGATCCTTTGGTGTGGGACGTGAGCGCAGACGTTATGCGAGAATCAGGCGCTTGGCTCAAGCGCTGTTTTTGGCCCAGTTCGGTGGGCGCTTTTCTTTGAAAGCAGCAATGCCTTCCGCTGCTGCATCACTTTGCAGGAGGCGAGAAATGGTTGCTGCTGCATCATCCAGCACCGGTTCTGGTGGGGCACCGGCGAGGGTGCCGATCAAGCGCTTTGATTGGGCGACAGCTGCGGGCTCAGCATAGCTTAGCTGCTTGAGGGCGCGGGCGATGGCGGCGTCCATAGCGGCTGTATCGGCGACACATTCATGGGCGATACCGATACGTTGCGCTTCATCCGCGCCAATGATGTCCGCCATGACCGCCAGCCTGCGAGCCTGGCCCTCGCCAATGCGCCTAACGACGCTTGGCAGTATCTGGCTGGGTATGAACCCGGCGCGTACTTCCGGCATGCCGAACTTGGCACCCTCCGCCGCGATCACATAATCCGCCGAACACGCCATGCCGAGGCCGCCACCGACACAACTGCCTTCCACGGCAACGATTACGGCTTGTGAAAGGTTGTTCAGCGCCATCAGCGCTTCCCCCATTCTGCGGTAAGCGCGGGCAACGGGGTCGGGGCCATCCTCATCCGGCGGCTCGCGCATGTGGTTCAGGTCTCCACCAGCGCAGAAGTGCCCGCCCTTGCCGCGCAACACGACAGCGCGAAGGGTTTTGTCTGACGCGGCAGATTCGAAGGCTGCCGTCAGGAATCGCATCATCTGGAAGGTGATGGCGTTGCGTCGTTCCGGGCGGTTGAACAGCAAATGCAGCACCGCGCCCTCTCGTTTCAGCTGAATTGGCTCGCTGCTAGGAGACGCTTCAGTCATGCCGCTGCCAGAACCGGGCTTTTCGGGGTGCGCGCGAACACCAGGCCCTTGATGAAAAGAATGAGCGCAATATTCGCCACATTGAACGTAACGCCCACGCCAAATGCCGCCGGATAGCTTAACGTGATGTCGTAGACCATCGCACCCACAAGCCCGCCGCCACCCATGCCGATATAACCGAAGAAATAGACGTAGCCGGTGCGCTTCGCGGCTTCCCGCGCTGGAAATAAGTCACGAACCGCCATGCCATAAGCTGGTACAATGCCGCCAAAAACCAGCCCGAACATGGCGGAGATGATGTAGAGCTGTTCTTGCGTATCAAAGAATATGAACAGCGCGAGCATGGCGCATTGTAGGGATGAGCCTATCAGGATGGTGTTGACTCCGCCAATCCTGTCTGACACGATCCCGAATGCGAGGCGGCTGATAGCGGAGCAGATAAGCAGCAGCGATCCAATCTCAGCGCCGACCGCCGTGCCATACCCGAGCGTCGAGCAATAGGCTACCATCTGCGCGATGGGCATCGACATGGCGACGCAACAGCCGACAATCGCCAAGCCCAGGAGCAATGTGAGGACGTCTTTGTTGATTTCCGGCAAGTGCTGTTCGGATGCAGGCGCTGTGCCGCTCGCGGTCTGGACGCGCATTCGGGCAAATTCTGGTGGCTCGCCCCGATGAAACAGGCTAAGTGGAACGATCATCGCGGCGGCGAACAAGCCATAGCCAACATAGACCGCCCGCCAACCATAGGCCACAACAAGCGGCTCAAACACGACTTGCCATATGCCGCCAGACACGGTTTGCCCGCAGGATACGACGGCGATGGCGAGGCCCCGGTTCCGGTCAAACCAAAGGCTGGCGTTAGCGATCAGCGGTGCGAAACCGCAGCCCATCCCGATCATGCCGATGAACAGGAATGATGGTGCCAGTAGGGCCGGCAACGAGTCCGATAACGCCGCCAGAATACAGCCAACCAGAATGGCGGCGGCAGCGACATGCAGCGCTGCGCGCACGCCAACCCTCGTCACGTAATACCCCATGACAATGCCGCCAACGCCAGCGCCCAGAGTTGTTGCACTGTAGAGCGATGATGCGGCAGACCTGGACCAGCCGAAGTCTGCCTCCAGAAATGGTACAGCGATGATCGCCAAATAGTTCGCGCCCATGGAAAGCGCTAGCGTCGCGAGAGAGGCAACAGCGATTACCCAGCTATACGGGGTTTCAATAGAGTCCTCGCGCTCGATCCGTTTAGCCATCGTCGCGCCTAGTGCCCAGACCGTAGAAGCTTCACGAACTCGCCCATGCCGATCTGGCGGGTGCGCTTTAGGCGCTCGGCTGCGAGGATAGCACGGACCTGTTGCAGGCTTTTTTCCAGGTCGTCATTGACGATGACGTAGTCATATTCCTGCCAATGGCTCATCTCGGAGGAGGCTTCGCTCATCCGGCGGGCGACGACTTCATCCGTATCCTGGGCGCGGGCGCGCAGCCGGGCTTCAAGGGCGCGGGTTGAGGGTGGCAGAATGAAAACACGGACCAGATCATCCCCGGCTTGCTCGTAAATCTGCTGGGTGCCCTGCCAGTCGATATCAAACAGAACGTCGCGCCCGGCAGACAGTGCTCTTTCTACAGGCGCACGGGGGGTACCGTAATAATAGTCGAACACTTTGGCATGTTCGAGCAATTCGCCCCGGTTCACGCGTTCACCAAAATCCTGATTATCGGTGAAATAGTAATCTTTGCCCTCTGTCTCGCCGGGCCGCTTGCGGCGTGTGGTGGCGGAGACAGACATGGTGAGATCGTCCTCAATCTCCAGCAGGAGGCGGGAGATTGTCGTCTTGCCAGCGCCCGATGGCGAGGAGAGGACCAGCATCAGTCCGCGTCGTTTTAGGTGTTCGTCCTGCATCACGCCTACTTTTATTCCGCTCAAACTACAATCAGACCTTATTCAATGTTTTGCGCCTGCTCTTTGAGCGCGTCAATCGCTGCTTTTAACTCCATCGCGACGCGGGTGAGCGCGATGTCTGCGGATTTGGCCGCAAGGGTGTTAGCTTCCCGGTTAAATTCCTGCGCTAGGAAGTCCAACCGCCTGCCTGCCGCTTCGGGGCCGGACAGCAGATCCCGCGCTTGCGCCACATGGGCCTTCAGGCGTTCAAGTTCTTCTGCCACATCCGCTTTAACCGCCAGCGCAGCGGCTTCCTGAATGATGCGGTCTTCGGGTATTGGAGCGTTGTCCGTGCTCAGCGCTGTCAGTGCTGCGCGGTAGCGTTCGGCCAATGCGGACGGTTGTCGGTCTGCAAGGCCTTCGGCGTCCATCGCCAAGCTTTCGATGCGGTCAAGGATATCGCGGAGGACGGCGGTGAGGCGCGCACCTTCTTCGCGCCGGGCAGCGTCCAGCACGTCGAGCAAGGTTGGGATATCGCCAAGAGGTGCTGCCTGCGCGCCATCTTCAGTCGCATCGCTTTCATCAGCCACGATGACGCCGCGCAATTGTAGAATGCCATCTAGCGTGGCGGGTGCGATTGGGGCATCTGGCGGAATCTCGATCCTGGCGATGTCTGCTAACAGCGTATTGAGAGCAGCGTGGTCAATCCGGCCAGCTCCTGTGGAATGCGGGCGTTCTACGCTGAGTGAGACCTGTAAGGAGCCGCGTTTAAAGCGCTCGGTGGCAGCTTTGCGGACGATCTGTTCAGCGCCTTCGACAGAGTTTGGAGCGCGCACCCGCACATCCAAGCCCTTGCCGTTGACGCAGCGCACTTCCCACACCCAGCTATGCGTTTCCGTGCTGCCTTCGACCCTGGCAAAGCCGGTCATACTGGCTGGTGTGGTGGTCATTTCCGGCGCTGCCTCTCGATGATGCGCCATTTCTGTACATTCCGATTATGCTGGCGAAGCGTTTGGGCGAACGCATGACCGCCCGTGCCGTCCGCAACGAAATAGATCGCATCCGTTTTGGCTGGGTTCGCTGCAGCCATCAGCGCGGCCTTGCCGGGATTGGCGATGGGACCCGGCGGTAATCCGGCGGACTGATAGGTGTTGTAGGGGTCTTTGAGCGCTAACTCACTCCGGCGGAGGCCTCGCCCCAACGGGCCAGCGCCGCGGGTAACAGCATAGATCGTCGTTGGGTCTGATTGCAGCAACATGCCCTTGCGCAGCCGGTTCACGAACACGCCAGAGACCAGTGCCCGCTCTCCACCAACGCCGGTTTCCTTCTCGATGATGGATGCCAGAGTGACTAAGTCCGCGGCGGTTTTCACAGGATGGTCTGCCGGTTTGGTCGCCATCGCTGCCTTCACTGCCGCTGCCATGGCGCTGCGCATCCGGGCGATGACGTCTGCACGGCTGTCATTCCAGGAATAATGGTAGGTTTCCGGCAGCAATGCGCCTTCGGGGACGCTCGTTGGCAGATTGCCGGTGAGGCCTTCTGCAGCTTGCACAGTTGCCAAAGCTTCAACTGTCAAAGCGCCTTCCGGTACCGTGAGGCGGTGGACGATCGTTGGGCCTTCAGTCAGCAGTGTCAGCAGGGCGCGCGGGCTGGCTTTGGCAGGGGCTGCGAATTCGCCCGCTCGGATTTTTCCGCCCTTCTTTTCAATTTTAGCCAACAGGCGGAAGACCAGCGGGTCTTCAATCAAGCCTTGCCGCTCAAGCTGCTGGGCAACGGCAGAAGTGCCTGACCCTCGCTCAATAAATATCCGCTGTTCTGCTGCATGCGGCCCAGGCGCATCGAAGGATTCGAACGTGCGCCAGGCAAAGAACACGCAAAGCCCCAGCGCTATCAGCGCCAGGGCGATAAATGAACGTAACATCTTGAATGATCAGACTGCGCGGAACAGCAGCGACGCGTTGGTGCCGCCGAAACCGAAGGAGTTCGAAAGCGCATGCTTAATCGGCCGCTCTCGCGCTTCCAATGCCGCCAAATCGATATCGCAACCCTCAGAAGGATCTTCCAAGTTCAGCGTGGGTGGCGCCACGCCATCCCGCATTGCCAGGATGGAGAAGATCGCTTCAACAGCCCCTGCCGCGCCCAGCAGGTGGCCAACGGCGGATTTGGTTGAGGACATCGTGAGATTATAGGCGTCCTGGCCAAACAAGCGTTTGACAGCGCCAAGCTCAATCTCATCGCCAAGTGGCGTGGAGGTGCCATGGGCGTTGATATAGTCAATATCCGAAGTGGTGACGCCAGCCCGTTTCAGGCAAGCTTGCATGGCTCGGTAACCGCCACTGCCATCTGCTGCAGGAGCAGTGATGTGGTGGGCGTCGCCGCTCAAGCCGTAGCCAACCAGTTCACCGTAGATTTTGGCACCGCGGGCTTTAGCGTGCTCATATTCTTCCAGGACGACGACGCCAGCGCCTTCGCCCATGACGAAGCCATCGCGACCTTTATCCCAAGGCCGGGAGCCTTTGGTCGGCTCATCATTATAGCTCGTGGAAAGGGCGCGCGCCGCCGCAAACCCAGCAATTCCCAGGCGGCAGATGGCGGCTTCAGCGCCGCCGGCTACCATGATATCCGCGTCGCCATATTGAATCAGCCGGGCTGCGTCACCGATCGCATGCGCACCCGTGGCGCATGCGGTGACGGCAGAATGGTTGGGCCCCCGGAAGCCATGGCGGATCGAAATCTGCCCTGACGCCAGGTTGATCAGGCTTGCTGGAATAAAGAATGGCGAAACGCGGCGTGGGCCGCGCTCATGCAATGTCACGGATGTGTCGTAGATGGTCGATAACCCGCCAATGCCGGAGCCGACCATAACGCCCGTGCGGTCGCCCGCTTCTTCGGTTTCAGCCTTCCAGCCGGAATCTGCAACAGCCATATCAGCCGCTGCAATGCCGTACACGATAAACGGATCGCTTTTGCGGCGGTCCTTAGCGTCCATGAAAGCGTCCGGATTGAAGTCGCCTTCAGCCTCGCCATGGGAAACGTGCGCCGCGATGCGGCAGGGCAAATCATCGGTTTCGAAGCCTTGCATGGGACCAAGCCCAGACTGGCCGTCGAGCATCCGCTTCCACGGAACTTCGAGCCCGCTGCCAAGCGGCGTGACCAAGCCGATGCCGGTTACGACGACGCGACGCATGGGACGCCTCCAATTTTGAAATTCTGAAGGTAAGGCAGGCGCTACGCGCGCTTAGCAAACCGCTCCGAACCCAAGCTGGGTTAGTCGGCATTCTCACTAATGAAGTCGATCGCGTTTTTCACGGTCACGATTTTCTCGGCAGCGTCGTCAGGGATTTCGCAGACAAATTCTTCTTCGAAAGCCATCACCAACTCTACAGTATCAAGGCTGTCTGCGCCTAGATCGTCAATGAAGGAGGAGTTTTCGTTGACTTTGCTTTCCTCGACGCCGAGGTGCTCAACAACGATTTTCTTAACGCGCTCGGCGATGTCGCTCATTCGAATAGTTCCCTGCGATCTAATTCTTCTGTTTAAAGCAATCTTGCGTCTGCCGTGAGGCGAAACGGCGCATGATTGCGCGGGTTGTTAACACACAATAACGGGCCTTGCTACAGGCCACGGCTAAAGACTTAGGCAGTATTGGCAGCGAATGCCAACCCTTATTTTTAGCAGATTCGAAATTCGGCTCAAAGCATCGCCATGCCGCCGTTCACATGCAGCGTCTGGCCCGTTACATATCCAGCCTCATTAGCCACCAAATAGGCGACAGCGGCGGCAATGTCATCGGGTGCGCCCATGCGGCCAGCTGGGATCCGTTCGTTGATGCCGTCTTTTTGTTTATCTGTCAGACCATCAGTCATTGGGGTCGCGATAAACCCGGGTGCCACGCAGTTCACGGTGATACCGCGCGCCGCGACTTCCGCCGCCATGCTGCGTGTCATGCCGGCAAGGCCAGCTTTAGCCGCTGCATAGTTTACCTGGCCTGGATTGCCAGAATGGCCAACGACAGATGTGATATTGACGATCCGCCCCCAGCGCCGCTTCATCATCCCGCGCAGTGCTGCGCGGGAAAGCTTGAATGCGGCAGTCAGGTCCACGGCGAGCACTGTGTCCCAGTCCTCGTCTTTCATACGCATGGCCAGCCCGTCACGGGTAACACCTGCATTGTTTACCACAATATCGCATTGGCCGAGTGCAGCTTCGACTTGGCCAATCAGCCCGGCCACAGCTTCGCCATCGCCTAAATTGCATGGGGTGACGGCTGTGCGATCGCAAAGCTCAGCAGCCAAGGCTTCTAAGGGCTCCAGGCGGGTGCCTGAGAGCGCGACGCTGGCACCCATGCCGTGCAGTTGCCGGGAAATGGCAGCGCCAATGCCGCCGGATGCGCCGGTTACTAGCGCAGATTTACCAGAAAGGTCACTCATGGTGATTGCTCAACTGCCCTCAAGCTTGGGAATCAGAATAGATCGCTTCCCGATAGCGCCACGGGAAATTCCTGCTGCGCTATCGGGGGGGGGGTGCCAAATCAGCCTTTGGCGTCGTCGAGTGCTTTCAACACGCGCGGCGGTGACATTGGCAGCTCAGTCATGCGAAGGCCCGTCGCGTGATAGACGGCGTTCGTGATCGCTGCGAGCGGCGGCACGATCGTGACCTCACCAGCGCCTTTTACACCGTATGGGTGCTTATCGTTAGGCACTTCAACAATGATCGGAGTAATCTCGGGCAGATCACTGGCAACGGGGATCCTGTAGTCGAGGAACCCAGCGTTATCAACGCCACCATCCTTGGCATAGATATATTCTTCGTTGAGCGCCCAGCCGATACCTTGAACGACACCGCCCTGGATCTGGCCTTCGACATAGTCCGGGTGGATCGCGCGGCCTACATCCTGGGATGCGGTGAAGCGCAGAACTTTTACGTGGCCGGTTTCTTTATCAACTTCAACGTCGACCATGTGCGCTGCGAATGCACCCTGGTGGCCGGTTGCGTTTAAGGAGACTGATGCCGCGATTGGCGCACCGCCCATGCCTGCGATGTCGGCCAGTGTTAGTGGTTCAAATTCGCCAGCGTTGGCACCAGCTGGGCTCGCTTGCCCATCAGCCCAATCAACGGCTTCGATATCGATGCCCCATTTATCAGCAGCACGACCACGGAGGTTTAGGATGACTTCTGACGTCGCTTGCTCAACCGCCATACCTGCAGCGAAGGTCACGCGGCTGCCGCCTGTTACAGCGCTGATGCCCACAGAGTTCGTGTCACCGATCTGCGCACGAACTTTGCGGTAGTCGACGCCAAGCAATTCAGCAGCGATATTGACCATGGATGCACGGCTGCCACCGACATCCGGGTGGCCGGTGATGACAAGTGCCGTCCCGTCTTCATTGATGTGTAACTGGGCGCTCGATTCGCCGCCCGCATTGCCCCAATATCCAACAGCAACGCCGCGGCCCTGGTTCGCTGCAAGCTTGATCTGAGCGTTGGGGTGGTTTTCAAGCGCTTCGATGCATTCGAGCATGCCATGGGTGCCAAGTTTTGCACCGTAGAATGTCGGCTCATCCGCGCCGATCATGTTGACCTTGCGGAGCTTTAGCGGGTCCATGCCGATTTGCTCGGCAGCTTCATCTAGCAGGCATTCTAGAGGATAGTTGCCGGCAGGTGCCCCTGGCGCACGATACGCATTGACCTTCTGACGGTTCGATACCACGTCAAATCCGCGAACAAGCGCATTGTCGATTTTGTAGCTGGCGAACGGGAAGTACACCGCCCGACCGACTGGAGAGCCCGGGAATGGGCCTGCCTGATAATAATAATCAGCGGTAACGGCAGTGATCTTACCGTCTTTGGAAACGCCGATCTTAACGTGGCTGACGGATCCAGATGTTGGGCCAGTGCCGGCGAACACTTCTTCGCGGCTCATCTGCATTTTAACGGGCCGACCGCTCTTCTTGGAAAGCACCATCGCCAGCGGCTCAAGATATACAACCGTTTTACCGCCAAACCCGCCGCCGATTTCAGCTGGGATCGCTTTAATGTCGCCAACCGGCATGCCAGCCATTTCAGCCGTCATAAAGCGGACCATGAACTGGCCCTGGCTGCTCGACCAGATGGTTGATTGGCTGTCTTTACCGAAGTGAACGACGCAAGCGTGCGGCTCGATATAAGCCTGATGGACGGCTGCGGTTTTAAAGCTGCGCTCTACGATGACGTCCGCTGCTGCAAATCCAGCCTCAACGTCGCCAGACTGTTCGGTCAGGACGGAGGCGATGTTTGATGCTTTCGTCGGCGCAGGCTCAACACCTTTTGTATGAATCCAGTCATGCAGGACGGGTGCGTCTTCCTTGATCGCATCTTCGATTTCGACCACATGCGGCAACACTTCGTAGTCAACTTCGATCAATTCCAGTGCTTCTGCAGCGATGGATTGCGTCGTTGCTGCGACGGCGGCAACGGGGTGGCCGACATACAATGCCGTGCCGTGTGCCATGGTGTTGCGGCAAATCCAGCGAAGATCCTGCGGGCCCATCGGGCGTGGAATGTCCAGCGGCAGGAGCGGCATGTCATCTGCCGTCATCACTGCCAGAACGCCGTTTAGCGCTTCAGCTTTCGAGGTGTCGATGGAATTTATCTTGGCGTGGGCGTGCGGGCTGCGCAGCACCTTGCCCCAAACCATTCCTGGCATATCGCCATCGGCACCGTACCGGGCCATGCCGGTGACTTTCTCAACACCATCGGGACGGACCGTGTTCCTGCCGATCCATTTGTTATTTGTGATTGATCCATCCATTAAGTCGATCCTTTAAGGCAACGGGTTTGTGGCTGGGCGCGGTGTCGCGCTTGAAACTGTCGGGATGTTTTGCGAAGCTAATAATGCCGGTAACTTCAACCCCAAGCAAGTAACCGCTTTTAGGAAGATTGTAATGACCGCGCCACACAGTACCTTTGACGTAAACGAGAACGGCGTCGCCGTGTTCACTCTCAACCGGCCTGAAAAAATGAACGCGATCAGCCAGCACATATTCGACGTAGATTTGCCGGCCATGATTGACCGCGCAGAGAAAGACGACAGCATTCGCGCATTGGTGCTGGCGGGAGCCGGCGGCAATTTCTGCTCCGGCGCAGATGTCACGCGGATGCAGAAAAGCGACGGTGGCCCGGTTGAAAGCCGTGCGTCTGGCCTTCGCGATACGCTTGGCGTGATTTACCGCATCGTAAATCTGCCTAAGCCAGTGATTTCAGCAGTTGATGGCATTGCGTTTGGCGGTGGGTTCAGCTTGGCAATGACGGCGGACATCATGCTGGCCTCGACCCGCGCCCGGTTTTGCTTGGTGTTCGGACGGATAGGCCTGATCCCGGATATGGGTATCGCTTACACGCTGCCCCGCGCGATTGGTGCGCGCCGGGCCAAGGAATTGGCATTCACCGCGCGATCATTTGGGGTGGAGGATGCGGAGTGGATGGGCCTCGTTAACTCTGTTCACGAACCAGATGACTTGCTGGACGCGGCGATCAGTATGGCGGCGAACTTGGCAAAAGGCAGCAGTGAGGCGCAGGCGCTGGCGAAATCCCTGATTGATCGCAGCCTTTCATCCAGCCAAGCAGACATGACAGATGCTGAATGCGCCGCCCAACAGGCGCTTCGCCCAAGCGCTTTTCACGCTGAAGCGGTCCGTCGTTTCCTCGCGAAAGAACCGCGGCTTTACGATTGGGATGGGATGACGCGCTAACTTTTAACGGGATTCATATGTGTGGTGCTCAATTCCTGTTGCAGACGCCCCCTCACCCAGCCTCTCCCCCCGTTGGGAAGCGAGGAGTTCTATCGTAGGCTCCTTGTCACTCTCTCCTTACAACACGCCGCGCAATAGAAAAAAAGTAACCCCGCCAACGCATGCTCTTAGCTCCCTAAAGGGGGAGAGGGACAGGGTGAGGGGGCTGCTTGCGGCGGGGTTAAACCTGCCGCTATCAGTTCCGAACTTCAGGCGCATCTTGCTCCACGACTCTGCGAATCGCAGCGAAGTGGCCGATGCGTTGCACGCCGTTATCCGTTGCGATTTGGGCGGCAGTTTCCGCCACGACATCATCCGGGAGCTTGCGGAACGCCAAGCCCTGGGACCGGGCGATAGCCTGAACCTGGCAAGCGCGCTCTAAATAATACAAATCGTCAAACGCGGAGGCGAGGTCAGCCCCGCAGACCACAACGCCGTGATGGGCTAGAAAGCCGATGTCCTTGCCCTGCATCGCGGCAGTGATGCGGTCGCCTTCCTTCATGCTCAGTGCCACGCCGCCATAGGTATCGTCATAGGCGATGCGGTCATGGAAACGGAGCGCGTTTTGCTCCACCATCTCTAATCGGCAGTCCTGTAACAGTGTGAAAGAGGTGGCGTAGGGCATGTGCGTGTGCAGCACGGCCTTAGCATTCGGGTGCTGCAGGTGCAGGCGGCTATGGATGAAGAAAGCCGTCTCCTCCACCGGGTGCTTGCCTTCCAGCACTTCGCCGTCATGGCGACAAAGCACGATGTCGCTGGCAGTGATTTCGCTCCAATGCAGACCTTGGGGGTTCACCAAAAAGGTCTCGCCCGTATCATCCACGGCGAAGCTGAAATGGTTGCAGATGCCTTCGCTCAATCCCAGCTTATCTGCCCAGCGGAGTGCGACGGCCAGTTCGGTTTTCTGTTCGTGCAGGTCATTGCGCATGGGCGGATATCCTATTCCTGGGGACATGATTTGCTTACTTCCGTAGCCCGCCGAGAAAAATCCGGCAAGGCTGCGTGAATGGGGTTGCGTTCGATGGCGTTGCTGCCAGACAATCGTGACCTAAATATCCCTAGACGGCAGGGTCCGCGTTTATGATCCCGATTATCGGCTATTCAGACAAACTCTCCGTAGCGCCCGGTGATGAAATCGCTTTCAAGATTTCCAGCGCTGGTAATACGGATTACACGGCGAGTTTGGTTCGTCTAATTTCTGGTGACCCAAACCCAGCAAGCCCAGGCCTGCAGGAAGCCGAAATTCCGGCAAATTTTGCGGGATCATATCCATCCAGGATGCAGACGGTCGCCCTTGGCTCTTTCGTGCGGGTGCCGGCGCACGCGGCGTTTTCTAATCTTGAATCCTTCACCCTCTCCGCCACGATTTGGCCAACAATGCCGGGGAAGCCAAACCAAGGTGTCGCCGCATGTATTGCGGATGACAAAGGTTATGCGCTGACAATCGGCCCGGACGGTGCGGAAGCCAGGATTGGCGCGGCCTGGTTGGCGGTCGGCAAGCCATTGATGGAACGGCGCTGGAGCCGTGTGTGGATGGCCTATGACGCCACCAGCCGCACACTGACAGTGGGGCAATTCCCTATCGGCCAGACCTTTGATCGGGACGATGCAGGCACGGCAGACATACAGCTGGACGCAGCACCGGACCTCGCGTCTGGCCAGGACATGCTGATCGCGTCAATCGACGGCCTTGGACCGGACACCTGCCTCAATGGCAAGCTTGAGCGCCCGATGTTGCACAACAGGGCGCGCAGCATCTCCCAGGCTAAAGCGTCTGCCAGTGCGGCGGCGGATGATGTTGTGGCAGTTTGGGATTTCTCCCAGCGCATCAGTTCTTTGGATGTAATGGAAGCGGGCCGTCATGGCTTGCATGGCAAGGTGGTTAATTTGCCGTCGCGAGCCATGGCAGGGTCAAACTGGTCTGGCGACGAGATGGCTTGGCGGCACCGGCCAACAGAATACAGCGCCATCCATTTCCATGATGATGATATCGACGATTGCCGCTGGAAAACGGATTTCACCTTCACCATTCCAGACGGCATGAAGAGCGGTGTATATGCCGCGAAACTAACGCTGCCTGATGGCGGTGAGGATGCGATTCCGTTCTTTGTCCGCCCCAAACGCGGCGAGCGACAGGCGGACTTCTGCGTCGTGATCCCGACGTTCACCTATGTGATCTACGCTAATCAGGCGCGCGAAAACACAACCGAAGGCTATCTGGCAAAGGCAAAATCCTGGGGTGCCCGCGAACACACGCCGGACCTGTATCCAGATTTCGGCCTCTCCACCTACAACTTCCACAGTGACGGCAGCGGCATCAACCACACCACCCGCCACCGCCCAATTCTGAATATGCGCCCCGGCTACATGGCCATCGCGAACGGGTTCGCGGCTTCTGGTCTGCGCCATCTGCCGGCAGATTTGCATCTGATTCAGTGGCTGGAATCCAAAGGCATCGACTACGACATCCTGACCGATGAGGACCTGGACGCTGAGGGAGCTGATGTCCTGGCGAGCTATAAAGCTGTCGCAACAACGACCCATCCTGAATATCACACCAAGGCCAGCCTGGACGCGTTCCAAAGCTACGCGCACAAGCTGGGTGGGCGTTTGCTGTATTTGGGCGGCAACGGTTTCTATTGGCGGATCGCGAAGCATCCGGAGCTTGAAGGTGTCTATGAAATCCGCCGGGCTGAGGGCGGCATTCGCGCCTGGGCTTCAGAGCCTGGTGAGTATTACAACGCCTTTGATGGTGCCTATGGCGGGCTTTGGCGGCGGAACGGCCGTCCTCCGCAAGCGCTTGGTGGTGTCGGGTTTACCAGTCAGGGGTTGTTTGAAGGCTCATATTATCGGCGCACCAAAGCTTCATACGAAGGCGATCAGGCCTGGATTTTCGACGGAATTTACGACGAGATCATCGGTGACTTCGGCTTCTCCGGCGGTGGTGCGGCAGGGTTTGAGCTTGATCGAGCCGATAAATCCCTCGGCACACCCGAAAATGCCGTAACCCTGGCATCATCCGAAAATCACCAGGACCATTTCGTGCTGGTGCATGAAGATCAGTTGACCCATGTGGACACATATCCCCGCATCAAGCAGACGCCAGGTGGACGCCCGGAACCTCTAATCCGTGCTGATATCGTTTATTTCGATACGGCGGATGGGGGTGCGGTGTTCTCAACCGGGTCGATCACCTTCTGCGGCAGCCTGCCTTGGAACGGCGGCGACAATAACATCAGCCGCATGACTGAAAATGTCATCCGGCGGTTTATTGCGAATGATGGCGAAGCGTGAGGCTGCGGTTATTTTCTCTTATCCGGAACCTCCACCCTCACCCTGTCCTCTCCCTCCTGTGGGTGGAGAGGGCAGGGTGAGCGGGCAGCCTTCGGGTTCGATCCAGGACCAAGCCGAAAGCCAGCCTTAACGGCCGCTCCGCTCCGCCTTTTCCAGTTCTATTGGTTCGCCG
>Ga0315320_10002132_pt1 | contig 16329 bp, 14 predicted proteins | sample M140m21515metaG_FD_203458 | JGI IMG/M metagenome (GOLD analysis project Ga0315320, IMG submission 203458) | Ammonia-oxidizing marine archaeal communities from Monterey Bay, California, United States - M1 40m 21515 | ecosystem: Environmental > Aquatic > Marine > Coastal | place: USA: California... | reverse complement strand
GCTATTGAACTAGCTGCACCTGTTGAACCAATTTCACCCTTTTGACCCTTATCCCCCTTTGCACCTTTTTCTCCTGGTAATCCTGCTCTAGTAAAATAAACATAAGAATGTGTAGTATTATTACCGATTAACGCATTCAGGGCAGCTCCTCTATTATATTTAAATCTAACTCTCTCTGTAGTTGTATTACTAATTCTAATAGTGGTTTTGGCATGTAAAGTATGAAATAATTCTGTTGTTGTTTCGCCTTGATTTGGGTGCCAAGCAGTAATTTCTTTTATAGTTTGCCATGTGCTGCTAGTATCATTAGACATTTGAACTTGAATATAATGGTTTGAATTTGCTTGTGTAAGATCACTTTGGAATCTATGCGTAGATTCCATCGTATAAACACCTGTTTGAGGGAATCGAAATCCGTGTCCATCTCCAGCAGTAATGCCTGATTGATGGAACATACGATTTACTGAATCTCTTACTACTCCATATGTTGCAACTCCCAAAGTTTCAGGAGTTTGAGTATATTCCACATTGTCTGTAGTAGTAGTAGTAGTAGTAGTGACATGGAACATATCTAACATACCTACTCCACCTAAAACTGTTCCTGTAGCTCCTTTCAAACCATTTATTCCTTGTAAACCAAGTTCACCTTTATATCCTTTATCACCTTTTTGTCCTTTCAACCCTTTTTGCCCTTTTTCTCCCTTTTGACCACCGCTATCACCTTTTTCTCCCTTTGGACCAGCAGCGATACATGATTCACCACTTCTATATGCTCTTCTTCCTGAAATATAATTACCATAACTAGGAAATGACATTATATATATAATATTTGATTATTATTCATTAAATAATAAAATATTAATTAACACGTGCAATTTTTGTGAATTTTCTTTGCTTCATTTTTTGCTGTATTAATAATTGATTGAGTTAAAATTTGATTAAGACTTCCATTTGCACCATACTTGTCACATAAATCATCTTTTCTAGCCTTTGCGTCAACATCATTTTGATTAAAAAGTAACGCAATATCAAAATTTTTGACGGCTTCCTGTAAATTAGCTGCTGTTGCTGTATTATTTGTTGTATCATCGATAATAGATTTATACATCATATATCCTAAATTATAATATCTGTTAGCGGTTCTTCGTTGTAAATATAATTTATGGCTTATATATTGTTCTCTTTTAGGGTCGTGTGAATCTCTAGTAGTCATTTATATAATAAAATAATATATTATATAAATTTTACACGCCCGAAAATGGTCCTACAGGTCTTTGATTTTTTTCAACAACAAGTGGTTCTGGAACAAAAAGTCTTGGTGTTTTGAACCATTGTTCTTCTGGTAATTTATTTAATTCTGCAACAAACTTGGTTTTAGGTTTAGTTAAGTCAATTTGTTTAATTCCATATAAATGACTTTCAATATTTGAAGCGTTGTTAGAAAGTATATTATTAAAATATCCTCCCCGCATATTACCTACATTTATTCCTAAACCTGGTAATTTACTATTAATAGGGACTTGACTATGAGTATATTCCCTATATTGAACCTGATCTTTAAATGCTTTTTGTTCTAAGCAATATTGTCCTGGTGAATTCTTTAATGATGCCATATATAATTATAAACTATTTTTTTTGTAAATTTTTAATTATTTTATTATAAAGTGTATCATTAATTTTTGAATTTCTCTCCAATTCACCTAATGCATTATGAAATAAATAAAAATTCTCAAATGAAAACATCATAGTAAATGCAGTTGCTTGATCTAACTCAAAAGGGAAACGACAATTATTTTTTACTTCATTTAAAATATTTACAAATTGTTTATTATTTTTATATGTATTATAAATTGTGTCTATAGTTGCCATAATTGTTTTATGGTGATATTCTGGTACACCAAAAACATCCAAGAGTTCTTTACGAAATTGTGTATCTTGTTTTTCATCAAGTAAGTTTAAATAGGTAAGATTTATTGAATAATTATACATATAATTATATTTATTCAATAATGTTTAATTGCATTTTGAAAAATAATCTTGATCGCGAGATAATTCTCTAGAAGGTAATCCTCCTCTAATCCAACCATCCGCAGCAATTCCTTCACACAAGTTCGCAGGATTTTGAATGCTAGATTTCAAAGAAGGAACAAGTTCTTGGTTAGTTTTAAGAGTTTTTTCTGTAAGATTTTTGCACGATTTTTTATCTCCAGAATATGCCCCTTGTTGTAATTGAGATTCCTCAATAGGTCTTGAAGGACCTCTTCCTAAAAATGGAACAGTTAAGAATGGTCTTTGTTGAAGACTTATTCTGCATTTTGGATTAGTTTGAATACTTCCAATTTTAAGATTAGAATCACTATCAACATTACAACCTCCTAAACCAACCATGTGACTTCCATTGTAAAATACATTAGGCTGACTTGTTGCAAAAGCAATAGGTTTTGTCATTCCACAATTTTGTAAAAAATAACTTTGAACATTATAGTTGCCAAAATTCTGATTTTGCATTTCTCTTTCTGAGATACTACAAGAATCATCATTAAGTCCAGTTAAATTATCAAAAGTAAAGTTATATACACTTGCCATTTCTATATATTTTACTTAAGATAATTTTATTTTAAAAAAATTAAGTTGTTCTAAAAAGAGCATTATTTTTTGAACATTGTAATGCAGAACCTTCTTTACAAGAGGGCATATTACCATAACAAAACATAGCAAAATCTTTTTGATTATTTGGTATTTTAGTATTAGGCATAGCATAAAAATTTCTCATAGAGTGTTCAAATGATAAATTATCTCCTAAATTTTTAAATAATTTATTATCCTTTCTTTGAGCTTTTTCATTTATTTCTTCTTCTACAACTTCATTATACGAAGGAGCAGCAGGTTTTCTTTTAGGATTTTCACTATATTCTGTCATTAAAACATTCATTACTGGATTTTTTTTTGTAGGCATAGTAAATTCTTTTTGTAATATTGTATCTAAATCTTTGACAGCAGCATCTCTTTTTTTAAAACTACCAACAAATTCTTCTACCTTTTCTGTTTTCATCTTTGTTTTATAAATAATAACTAGTATAACTATACTAACTAAAGCAGATACTGGGATATAAGGAGATTTTGTAAAGAAATACCCTAAAATAGTTAATATTATTATTAATCTAGTTATTGCATTTAACTTGCGTGCTAAATTAAAATCACTATTTGGCCATATTTCCGTGATATAATTTTTATTTAATAAAGTGTTGGGATTTTCTAACCAAAAACTAACCATTAGATATATAGTAAATAGTTATTTTTTAATTTTCCTTTTGCACTTTTTCTTTATTCTTTTTCTTTTTTCTCTTTTTTTTCTTTTTCTTTTTGCTATTACCATTTCTAGATGATTTTTCTACTTTTACATCATCTCCCCAAGATGAAGTAGTATATTGTGGTTGTTGTTGTTGTTGTTGTTGTTGTTGTAATTCTCTTTGCCTTTTTCTTTCTTCTAATTTTCTTAACATTCTTTCTTTTTGTCTTGCTTTACCTATATTTGATCGCATTTGAGATTGAAATGCTCCCATACTTACTTTACTGTTTTTACCACCAGTAGGTAATCCCATTTTACCTAATATTTTATCCATATTTTTCATTCCTGGCATATTTTTCATTTTTTCCATTAATTCTGATGCTTCTTCCATTAATTCACTTTCTTTAATTTCTCCCGATTTTAACTTAGAATCTAACTTAGATCCTACCTTTTTAACCATATTAATTAATTTTCCAGGATTTTTGAATAATTTTTGAAATACATCACTAACATTAGCAGCATCATCCATATCAACATTTAATTCACTAGCAGTTTCTTCGGCTATTTCATGTGCAAGTCTTCCTAATTTTCCTCCTAATAACCCATTAATATGATCTTGCATTTCTTCAGGATTAGGCATGTCTTCCATATTTATACCAGACATATCAAATGTTTCTCCAGATAACCCTTCAAACATATTATTACTTGCATCATTAAACATATTGTTCATTTCCTTCATTGTTTCTTCCAATTTATTTTTTAAATCACCTTCATCAATAGCCTCAAATAACTTTGCGGTATCTCCAAATGATTCACCATCTTCCAATCCTTTTGATACTGAAAATAAAATTAATTGTAAATATTTCCATATAACATCTCGTGTTTTATCACTAATATCCTCGTTCCATAAATTTTTAAATTCTATATTTGGTAAAAATTTTGTATTGATATCTTCGTCTTCAAAAATTTCCTGATTTTGATATAAAATATCAAAAAATCTTTCAGGATATACTTTTTTACAATATTCAAAAAGTATCAATGGGTCGCCTTCATCTGTCAAAAAAGATACTTCACTTGGTCCTAATTTGTCTTTACATTCTGGGAATGTAGTCAAGATATCTTTGTAAAAATCCTTGACAACTTTTTTGAACTCTTCTGGTATACTATCATTCATTGTATATTTAATTTAAATTTAATGTTTAAATTAAACTAATCACTAAAATATATTTTGCATAATTTTGTCAAATTTTGAAGATATTTCATAGCTTTTTCTTTATTTTCTTTTGTTGTTCCCCTTACTAAAACTCTAATATCTTCTAAGACTTTCAAAGTCTGTGACTCAGTTCCTATATCATTTCTGTAATCTTTATTAACGAAAAAAGTAATATCTTCTTCAAGTATTTCTTTTTCATATAATGCTAATATGTTATCCCTCCAATATGTAATAATTTTTTTGGGATTTACTCTTTTTACACCTTCAATAAAGGTTTTTCCGGTTTTGATATCTAGATTATTAGGAAATATTCTTATAACATCTTCAATAAATTCTAAAAGATGATTGTTGAAAGCTTTTAATACGGAAGACATTTAATTATAATAAATTATTATTTTTAAATATTATTATTTTAATTTATTAAAATGAATTAGCAGCCGATGGAACTGATATTTCGGCCTCTCTCGCTTGTTGTAATTTACCCATATCTACTTGGCCTACTTTATCAGGCTCATAATCTTCAGGAGGTGTATTTATTTTATCATTTTGATTAATTGTTACAAAACTATGCATTTGTCTTAATCCACCTGTTCCTTTGGCATTCATTTCATCCGGACTTTGATCCAAATAAGAATATGTATCACTCATACATGTCCCCATCTCATACCCAGAAAATGCTAAAGGTTCCAAATTATTGGGAACCGCTTTTGTTTTTTCACCCATTATTTGAGGTCTAAAATAATTACTAACATCCTCACCTACAAGTAATTTATTACCTTTATTTAATAGTAATAATGTAGGTACACTAGTAATATTAGGAGGAAGATAAATTTCATTTCCGTTATCTAATACTATATAAAGTTTTCCTTCTCTATTTATCCTTTTATCTATCGACAAGAAATGAATACTTTTCTGAATTTTTGTTTTACCTAATTCATATAGTAATTTTTTACAATTTTCACAATACTTACTGTAATATAGAACACTACTCATTTATATATCTAAAGTTTTCGATAAGTTAATTCTAACTTATTTAAAATTGAAATTAATTTAAAATAATATATTTATAATATAATAATATGGCAAGTATTACAGTTGAAGAATCTAAACCAAGTCAAACTACAACAGTTGTTCAATTACCAGAAGTTGAACATGGTGGAGAAAATAAAGGTATTTTGACATTTACTATTAAAAATACTAATGTTAGTATTATAAATGCTATTAGGCGCGTGATTTTATCAGATCTTCCTATTGTTGTATTTGATACAAATAATGACACTATTCAAATCTCAATAAATACTTCAAGGTTTCATAATGAAATTTTAAAACAAAGATTAGGGTGTATTCCAATTCATATTAAGGAAAAAGATACAATCGATAATCTTTTAATTGAGTTAAATATTGATAACGATACTGATAAATTAGCATATGTCACTACAAGTGATTTTAAAATAAAAGATATTGCAAGTGATAAATATTTAACAAAAGAACAATCAAAACAAATATTTCCACCAAATAAAATTACAAAAGAATTTATACTATTTACTAGATTGCGTCCTAAAATATCAAATGATATTCCTGGTGAGCAAATACATCTTTCGGCAAAATTAAAAACAGGAACCGCCAAAGAAGACGGTATGTATAATATTGCATCTACATGTGCTTATAAGAATACAGAAGATAAAGTAGAACAACATAATCAATGGCAAAGTATCGCAGAAGAATTGGAAACAAATGGATTAAGTCAAAATAAGATTGAATATCAAAGAAAGAATTGGTATACATTACAAGCTAAACGACATTTTATAAAAGATAGTTTTGATTTCAAATTGGAAAGTGTAGGTGTATACAAAAACATTGAAATTATTCATATGGCATGTGATAATATTATTCAAAGACTAGATAAAATATCACAAAAATGTGAGTCTCAAAGTCTTATATTAAATAAAGATTCTACTGCAATGAATGAATCAGTAGATGTTGTATTAAAAGGGGAAGATTACAGTATTGGAAAAGTTATTGAATATATTTTACACGAACAATATTATAAGAAAGATTTGGAATTAAGTTATGTTGGATTCATTAAAAAACATCCTCACGACGATTATTCTATTATTAGAATGGCGTTTTCAAGCAGTGGAGATTCTGATTTTAATGATACAAATGTTTATACAATGATTAAATTTGCATGTGATATTGGTAAAAATATTTTCAATAACATCAAAGAATACTTCTAACTTTAAAAAAAGCACTATTAAATAATATATTTTTATTAAGATATTATTTAATTTACATTTCACTTTTCATTAATACTTTCAAATCACTTGTTACTATTTTTTGATCTTTATCATATTGTTTTTTAATATGATTTATAACGTGCATTAGTCTAGGTGGTGGAAGAGTATTTACATAATTCATGACAACTTGTTTATTTACAAATTTTCCATCTAATTTCAAATCATTCAAATATAACTCATGAATTTTAAACATATGAGTTTTAAACTGATATGGAAATTCCACTAATGGTTTTTCTTTTTTGATAAAACATTTGATATAATTTTGATATAATTGAGTAGTATATTTATGTAATTCTCTTCTAAAATCACTAAATTCCCTTTTATATTCTGGATAATATTTTAAGAAATCTCCTACTGCACCATTTTGTCGTAAATAATAATAATGATATTGAATTTTTGGACTATTACCTTTCAAATGTTTTACTTTTTCATAATTGGAATTTCTAATCTTTGTTCGTTGTCCTTTAGTGTTCCAAATCATAACTCCTTGAAGTTGATATGGTAGGTTATCAGAGAAAAAATGATCCATTAATTGTTTCCAATTATCTCCATTATAATTTACAGACTCTTTAAAAGGTTTATTATTGATAGGATTCATTAGTAATGTAGAGAATTTTGGAATTTTACAAAAAGAATTATTATTAAATATTTGGTTGCTATCTATTTTATACTTATTTGTTAAAATTAAAGCTGGTTGCGAAATAGGCGCTACGATTCTATTCTGTGGATGTTGCAAAACAAAACTATAACAACAATTTTTATCTAGGTCTTCAAATTCTAATCCTATATGGTTCATTGCATCTAAAAACATGTAACGATATGTAATATTACTATCCATATTAAAGTTGCATTTTGCACCAATAGAACTTCTGGTTGCAATTTGCCAATCGTCTAATTCTTTATCAAAGAATACATTTATCATAGTTCCTTCTGGAAAATATTGAATATAACAGTCTTCATATTTATTTGATTGTGAAAAAATATCAAAATCAATTGATTTGGGAGGTGCAAATGAAACTATATGACCTTCTTTATTAACTATAATTGAACGGAATAATCCCAATGAATTAATATTTTCAGTAGTTAGTTTAGATTTATTATACTTTAATACAAACAAATGTTCAAAATTCTTTACTTTAATATGTTTATCTTGGGCATAATTATTATCACTAATTAATTTCAAAATGTCTGCATAATCATTTGGGTTGTAACTAATTGTGTCACTCATTTACATATTATACAAACAATTCTTTATATAATATTTATAATGTAATTTCTCCTTAGAGATAATTTCTAGTATAAATATAAGTAATGTCCCAAAAAGAATCAACTGATTTATTTTTAGAATTAGGTCAAATGCTTAAATTCATTGCGCCATCTAATTCTGCTATCAATAATAAAAATTATTACATTGAATATTTAGATAATAATATAGCAAAGTTAATAAATGATACAGATTTAGATGAAGAACTAGAATTAGGCATTACAAATGGAAGATTGAATGATGAGTCTATCGAACAAATTATTATATTGGCAACTCCAGATGTTAAAGGGTATGCAAGACAACATGAACTAGTACCAGATAATTGGATTACTATTGAATTTGGTGGAGATGTTCCTACTATAATTAATGGACAAATCACAGATTTAGATGAAGATGAGATAGAAGTTTCTTTATTTGGTAATGATCAAAAGATATATATTAATTTTAATTACAAAGGTATACCCCTTGGTTTACCTATTATCGACATTCGTGAATTTACACCTCCTGAATTAATGAGTAAAGATGAAGAAGAAGAATCTCCTTTGGATATAATTGACGATGAAGAAATAGATTATGATTTAGAATTGATTGTTGATAGTGAAGATATAAAACAAAATATTCAAGATTTATTTATTAGTATTGATGATATACAAATCGGGGAGGATGATCTTGGAGAAATTACAGAAATGGTAAAAGTAAAGGAAGATGAACGAAGATTTGGGATAGAAACTCAAACTGACGATATCTTAAACGAATTAATTGCTGAATATCCTACAAACAAAAGAACTAGATCGGTTCTTAATAATATTCACATTTTAATTGAAAGATTTAAACAATTAAGAAGAAAGTTTTCAAAATTTGATGAAACAGGAAATGCAGAAAGTATATTGAAGAAAGGTTCTAACTATAAACCTTTAATACAGTATTTAAAAAATATAAATAAAAAATTATTATGGATAATACCTGTTGCTAGAAATTCACATAAATTATTTGATTTAGAAAAATCTCCTGATGAATCATATGATGATGCTCAATTAATACAATTTAGATTTTCACAAGCAAATGTTATAGAAGCACAAGGTCATTATAGAAGCAATACTGTTCCAGATTCTCAAAATAAATATATTTATTTGATTAATAATATTAATCCATATTTTACACCATTTATAGAAACATCAAATACTGAAAATATACTTCTTAGAAAAGATGTAAATGAAAATATAGATGTAATAATAAATAATCTAGAAAATTTTGAATCTAATATGGTTGATAAAGGTAAAATAAACCAATATCAATATGTTATCGATAAGTATAATTTAGGATTGAATAGATTAAACAATCCTGATATTAAAAATAAACATAGTAAGGCATTTGTTGTTCCATTAACACAAAATGATAAAATAGATATGTTGGGTTTTATGAGATTGCAGGAACCTTATATTAAATATTCTCATATAAATTTACCAAAAACTTCTATTTACCAAAAGGCAAATCTACATTTTTTTAATTATTTTTATTTCCAAATCTTAGAAAATTGGGCAGAAGGTGATGAAGTAATTATAAAAGAAGGACAAGATAAATCATATTTAAGGGATGCTGAAGATTTTTTTGCAAAATCTCAAAAAAGTGATATATGGAGTAAAAAGGCTCGCGAAACTTGGAAAAATATGCAAAAAAAGTTATTTGGTTATAACACATATTTCAGTTTCGAAGAACGACGAAAATTAGTGGATAGAGTATCAATTAATGAAAGCGATAATGTATATAATGATTTTTTAGAAAGTATGATACCAAAAACAAGAATTTTATTTGAACTAGTAAAAAAATACATTAAAAATGGAACATCATATACAAAAATAATAGAATATCTTGAACCATTTATGATATATGAAGATGATATTACATATAAACAATATGAAACAATTACTGATTTTATTTTTCATGAAATTCAAAAACATAAAAGTATATTATTGAAAAATCATAAACAGTTTTTGAAATTTATCAGAGAAAATAAAAGTTATTTCATTTCTACAATTCTTCCAAAACTAGTAAAACCAGATTATCAAGATATATTTGATAAAAAAAATTATAATATAAATGATTCTGTTGATACTGAAGATTCTTTAAAAAAAATTATTAATTTTGATTCTGGTAGATTGTATAATACTACTTTATCACTAAGTCAATTAGTTTATAATCAACCAATTGATATAGAAGAAAAAATTGCAGAAGAATTAGAAAGATTGGACAGTAAAGTTGATGAAGAAAAAAAAACAGAAGAAGCTAAACAATGTGAAAAAGAAAGAAAACTTGTAAAACGATATATTACTCTTGATGAAATGACAGAAGACAATAATTCTCCCACATTTATTGACAAAAAATATGATGAAACACCTTACGATATAGGTGAAGAATGGAAAAGAAATAATAGTATATTAATTGCATCAGCAGATGATAGTAAATTAGTTATAGATGCTTTAAAACAGTATTTAATGGAGAATAATGGAATAGATGAAGAAAAAGCGCAAGCTGATGCTGCGGCTATGATATATGGTTCAAGAGAAGTTCAAGAAGGTGAATATGCATACTTAGATATGGAAGGAGATGGTAACATCAAATATTATGTAAGACAAAATAATGTTTGGAGATATGATAAATCTCTTTCAGGGTTAGGACCTGAACAAATAAACTTTTGTAATATTAAACAAAGTTGTTTTAAAATAAAGGAAACTTGCACAAATTTGGATAGTACAAAGGATATGTTAAAAATAAATATATTAGAAGATATCGAAAAAAGATTTGAAGATGAATTAACAAAATCAATAAATGAATTAAAAGGAGATTTAAATTTGGAATTAAATTATCGTAAAATGAACTTACAATCTCTTAAAAAATTGAAAATTTACAAGATGATAAAAAGAGATTTATTACAGCAAAAAATAGCATCTACATTAGAGGATAGGGATATCATTGTATCTCCATATGAATCATTGAAAAATATTATTTTGGCTGAAATAGATATAATAAAGAAATTTGCTAATTTAAATAAATTTATTGATCAATTTTGTAGGGCCGCAAATATGGAAGAAGATGGATATTGGTTTTATTGTATTGATTCTGGTGTAAAATTATTACCAACTTTCTATAAGGAGTTAATTGAAGGGTTTTATGCAGATAATTATTTGTTAACATTGGAAAAAATTAAAAAGGAAAGAGGAGAAAAAAGTGACGAAGGAGATAAATGGGTAGATAAATACAGTGGATATTATCTATCTAATGATATTTCATTAGATTATAGTGAAGGTTACACTGAAGATGGTTATAAAATGAAATCAAGAGAAGTAATGCAAGAAGATAAATCAGATAAGTTGAGAAAAGCTAGATTTCAATTAGAAACGAAAACTTACACGACAGATACCGCAAAATTAATCAAAAATATTTTGACAACACTTGATGAAAAATTATATATATCCATGAAATCTGAATATAACTTTATTATTAAAATTGTTATGGAATCCATTAATAAAAATCTTATGGATGAAGAAACATATAAGGAATTATATAATAAAAAAATTAAAGCAGGTAAAAAATTAATTACATACGAAAAAAAACATGATCAAGTGTTAATTTATTCTATAATGTCTGCATATATTATTGCTGTTCAAAGTAGTATTCCAGGAGTTATTAGTAAAAGAGTATTTGGCGATTGTAAAAAATCATTTTCGGGATTTCCATTAGATGGCAATTCTGATCTTACATTTATAGAGTATTTAAGCTGTATTCTCTTTGCTCTAAGACGAAAAGATAGACCATGGAATATAATACCTATTGCATTATCTGGTTCAGAAAGAAAGAGAAGAAAATCGAATTATGACGATATTCAAGATAAATTTGTGGCAAAAGTTAAAGATTTTATGGTATCAAAAATATTATCCTTGAAAGAAATTGAAGATAAATTGACTTTAAAACGGGAATGGAGTAAAAAAAATAAAGGCGGATTTTCAATACCATTTGAATTTGATGTGCAACAATGGTCTACATTCTTACCACCACTAACACCAGTTACTGTTACTAGATTAAATAATATAGGTCAAACATTTGAAAAAACACTAAGAACTAGAATGGAAGAAGGTAGTTATGAACAATTTGGACATATGTGGTCCTTATATGGTAAAATAGTTAGTTATTCTTTTTCTATTATAGAATCAGTTCAAAGAGCTATTAATAAGGAACCAGCACTATTAGAAACAAAATCAGGGATACCATTTCTAGAAAATGCTTGTTGTAATGATGGCAATCCAAATACTAATTTATATTTTGCAGAAAAGGAAAAATCTATTGTAACACATAGTAATATAATAAAGAATCTCGTTGCATTATATAAAAAATACAAATTTTTACAAAAAGGACCTTTTTTTAATATTAGAAGAGATACGAAGATAATATATCCTCCAGTTCCTATAGATTTTTCAAAAGAAACTATTTATCTTGCATTTATTAAATATTGCAATTTTAATACTGGTATAGAATTAGATGATGATTTCAAAAGAGTTTGTATTAATAATGAATGTAATTTTAGACAAACAGATTCCCTTACAGATAAAATATTAGCAATGGAAGCTGATAATTTGAATTACTCTATCGATAATTTAAATATTCTTTTAAATATAGTAAATAGAAGGAATATTCTTGATTATGATTTAGATCCTCCTATAACTACTGAAAAGTTACAATTAGAAGATACCTTAAAATATTTAGTTAATAAAGATACTTTTGTTTGCCATCCAGATTTATTAGTTCAATTACAAAATATTGTAGATAGATTTGATGTTAGTATTCAAGGAAAAGATGATGGAATAGTTAGAGATATGACAATATATTTAGATAGAATAAATCGCGAGATGTATACAAAAATAGCACGCAAAATGGCTGAACATGGAGAATTAGGAAGAAAGGTAAAAGATCTTTTTATAGAATATTCTCCAGAGCAAGAAGTATCTTCTGCCAAGAAAAAACAAAAACAAAGTCACTTTATTTTAAATTGGGATTTATTAGGTGATAATGTTTATATGAGTAAACAAGATGAAACAGGATTTACTATTTTTAGAATGATTAAAGATATGGTTATCAATATATGTCAAGTCTTTCCAAATATTATAATAAATGAAGTAAAATTCAACGAAAGATATGTTCCAAAACATTGGTTAAATGGTTCTAAAAAATTAAGTGACAAGCACAAACAAGATATAATTAGTTTTATGTTAAAAGATGGTGATGGATTTTCAAAATTTTATAAAAATAAAAATATCAAACCTGTATTAGAGTATGTTTTGAGACATAATGAAGATATCATTAAGTTAATGAAAGCAATACCATTTTATTCTGGAATTAATAATGGTAAAAAGAAAACAGGTTCTATCTTTGATGGAGAGATTTTAAAAAAATTAGCGTATTACTTTTTATTATGCTCCTTTTCATTATATATCTCTGCATTTAGTGCAGATCTAAAAATAGATACAACCGAAGACGAAGCCTTTATGGAAGAAGCAGAAGATGGTGAAGACCTAGATATAATAAGAGGCGAACAAGAAGTTTTAGAAAAGGATACATTATCATTATTAAATTTATATCTTATAAAAGTGGGAGAATACAAGAAATTGTTGAATGTATCTGCTGAAACTATTAATAAAAATGTTTTAAAAACTAAAACTAAAGAAAAAGAACAAATCGTAAGAAGATTAGGAGATTTGACAATAGAAGAGCGTGAAATAGAAGATATTATGAAAAATAGTTCCTTAGGAGATTGGAGTTTAGGTAGAACTAAAGCTATTTTCGAATATGATAATAAACAATATGATAAAGAGCGAGAGAAGTTAGAACATGATGCTATATTAGAATTAAAAAGTGGCGGACTTGATGATGTTAGTGAATTTACTGGTGAAATATTCAATATATCAAATGTATTAGATCAAATGGACGAAGATTATATACAAAACAGAATAGATAATGAGGTTTTTGATTTAAGTGCTATTCCTGAAGAAGATGATGATAATAGAGATAACATAGATTATATGTAATTTAAGAAGTTTTATGCAAATTAAAAACTAATCTATATATAAGTTATTAATGTATAGACAATATATTCGTAGAAATATTACAGCTGTTTCTATTCTTTTATTTGTTGTTATATTTTGTATTATACAAATTGTAGAACCAGCCTTTCTATATGAAAAAGATGGTTCATTAAGACAATTTGGATTAGGGACAAAAAAGAAAACAGTTATTCCTATTTGGTTTTTAACACTGATATTAGCTATATTTTGTTATTTATTTGTTTTGTATTATTTAGCTATTCCTAAATTTCGTTATTAATTAATTAATTTTAAATAATTAATAACCTAATACCCAAGACTCCATTTTTGCTTTTTCTTTTTCTTTTTTGGATTTTCCATAGCGTTGTTTAATCTAGCTTCTAATTCATCGGGACTTCTATTACATCTTATTGACATTACATAACTATTTGAATTTTGTATTACTAAATATCCTGAAAACATATACCATAAAAATTCCGATATTTTATCTTTTAATACAACAAGATTGTACAAATCAGGTATATGTTTTTTGTAGTTACTACTTAATATTGAATTTGGCGGTGATCCCATTTTATCTATAAATAAATAGAAATTTTCTGGTGTCATTTCATTAATCATCATAGAGGGATCTCTATACACCATTTTCAAAAGTTTGTTATTACTATCTGTTTTTAAAATATTAGTAAATGTTTCTTTAATTCCAGCACCCATTACACATAAATAACCTATTGTATTTGAAAATGGTGCTCTCCATCCAGGAAAAAATAACATAACCATCATTAAACCACCGAAAATAAATAAGTTGGGCATAATTGTATAATTTATGGCTGATACTGTTTGTGGTGTTCCTCCGCATTTTTCTTTTGCATTTTTCATATTTGTAGTTAACTGTATTAAAATCATTATAACCACATAAATAATAGTTAAGGCAATACCTAAACTTTTGTTCTTTGCTCCATGTTTCTCACTTAAAAAATATTTTAAAACAAAATATACAGTTGTCAATATTGAAAAATATATAAAAGTTGTAAATGGCGATATCATTTATAGATAATAGGTATAAAATTTTTTGATTTTTTAATAATATATTTATATGGATAATTCTCGTCCTATATTAACAGAACCAGGTGTAAAGTATTTTTTAAAAGAAACTTTGAAGAATTGTAAAATAAAAAAAGATATTGAATTTAATCAGTTGATGAATTTAGGTTTATTAACTACATTTGTTTTAATATTTAGTTGTTTATTATACTATAAGTACAAAACAAGACCTACTGAAGAAGATAGAAAAAAATTAAAAACATTGAAAAGAGATTATTTTATGAATAAAGTCAGACAATTAGAAGCAAAAAAGGCTAAACAACTTAATAAACAAATTACAAATTTACCACTATTTGAAAGTCCTTTTGAATTATTACATAAAAATTTTTATAAGACTTAAATATAAATGAGTGACCTTGAATCAATATCCCCAGAAGACCCTTGGATTACAGAAGATGGATTAGTTATTGATGCAAATCCAAGCACAATTAATGTTGAAACCGGTGAAGAAAAAGATATAGAAAAAATGGCTGACCCAAGACAAGAAGGTGATGTTCCTGAACCATCTCCACCAAAAAAAGCAAAAAAACTAACAGATGAAGAACTTTGGAATGAATATCTAGAAGCATATGATGAATTAAATAAATTTAAAAATAAACAAGAACATAAAATATCAGAAGCAAAAAAGTCTTTTAAAAGAAAAAACCCTGATGCATCTATTCAGGAACAAAAAGCAAATATAGAATCATACAAAAATAAAATGAAATGTTTGAATTGTGGAAAAACAGGAATTATTGTTTTTAATGATGATAGCGCTAAATGTGGAGCTCAAGAACCATGTAATTTAAATATAAAAATAGTTAAACCGTCCGTAACTAATATTCCTGATCAATTAGAAAAATTACGAGTTGAAATTAATTTACAAAAAAGAATAATTACAGAATACAAATTGGATTTATTGTTTGATTTAGATGATGAAGAAGTTATATTAAATGAATTTCAAAATAACAAACAAAATTTAGAAAGATTATTAGAGTATGCTAGTGAATTACAGGAATATTATGATAGAAAGACTAAAATGATAGAAGGTCAACAATTTCATCCTGATACAGGAGAACAACTATTTGGTGTGA
>Ga0315320_10002131_pt1 | contig 16333 bp, 8 predicted proteins | sample M140m21515metaG_FD_203458 | JGI IMG/M metagenome (GOLD analysis project Ga0315320, IMG submission 203458) | Ammonia-oxidizing marine archaeal communities from Monterey Bay, California, United States - M1 40m 21515 | ecosystem: Environmental > Aquatic > Marine > Coastal | place: USA: California... | reverse complement strand
TCTCCCGCGAGTTCCAATTGGCCCGAGGGTTCGGTGACCCCCACGCCCAAGTGTCCCTTGTACAGGGTCACTTGGGACTTGGACCCCAAAAAGTAATCCTTTTGGTAGTCGTAGAGTTCCTGGACCTGTCCAGCGTTCAGGGCCTTGGAGTAGAGACGGAAGTTCGCGATGGAACCATCTAAATGTGTATTCCCAGCTGCAAATCCACCCAAACGAAGTGTTAAAGAAGTTGCCAGTGATAGGACAGTTCCGCCCACTCCACCACTAGATACATTACCACCGAAAGTATATGGTCTTCCATCAATATACGCAATCAAATTTGATTGTTTCCATCCACCCCCGGGGTACACGAGAGATATGTGATTCCACTGATTAGTTGTGAATGTGTAGTCAATAGGAAAATCTAAAGTCCATGACGCAAAAATAATTTGATTTGAAGAATTCTTGTATATGGCTACAGTTTGATATATAGTCTGGTTAATACCAAGTCTCAAAATATATTGATTACTGTCAAAATCGTCATTTTTTAACCAGAAACTAATTGTGAATGGGTTGTCACTACCAGGTATAGACAGACTCGTTTTCTCCATGAGTGAAGATGTTCCATTAAACACAAAAGCTCCATCGGAGACGCTGACATCGGTTGGTGACCCATCATTCGAATTTGGGGAAAGGTCTTCTATAGAAGTCACGGCCCCGTCCGCCAAATCCTTCGCATCATAGTAGACCTCCAACTGGGTCCCCGTGGTCGCCGGCACGTTGTACACGGACTTTAGGGTGGTGTCTAGGGAGCCACTGCCTTCTTCGTAGCCGTAGAGTTCCCATTCACCCAAATCGAGAACCCCATCTCCATCACTTAGATTTTTAACGACAAACGCAAAATGGTTATAATAGTTTGTGTCATTAATTATGTATGTTTCATCCAATGCAGTGTTACTCATACCACTAAATTCTTTCAAAAATGTCCAATCTGTTCCATTAGTACTCCCTAAAAAGGTTATTTTACCCGGAGTTCTAGTTGCCGGGTCAGTGTTCTCTCTGATGATAGTGTAGTCTAATTTAATAGCCGTGGGTAATTCCAGTTTGAGAAAAGCACCATCATGTGGTGTCCCGGATGTGTCGGATATGCTACTAGAGTTACTACCATTGTATTGGTATGGAGATAATGAGTCATACGAATCGGTACTTCCCTGTGCGGTCCAACGGGTAGACCTATCACCATCGAACATATGATACGCGACATGTGTCGCATTTTGAGTTGATGGCGTTACGACGTATCCACCCTGCGACGCCGAAGTCATAGCCACCTCCGGGTACTTCCGCAGGGGTCGATCGTGGGGTCCCGTGTATTCGGTGACCACGTTGGAGTCCACGGAGATGGACATAGGGCTTGTATAGAATGTATTCCCACTCACGGTCAAATTAGAAGAAACGATTGCATTCCCACTGACGGTCAACTCACCACCCACCTCAACATTCCCCGTAGTCACAAGGGATGTATCTGCATTTTGAAGTTCAATAGTTAGGGGTGTAGTATTACTGACAGCGGTAATTGCTTCGAGTCCGTGTTGTGCGGCAACATCAACTGTACCAAATGTCAAAGGTCCATCTACTGCAAGACTACCATTCACGTGGAGGGTAGCTGCTGGTTGGTCGGTACCGATACCGACGCGTGTCAGTTCAGTATTCACGAATAGGTTAGCCTCGCCCACCTCTAAATTCGATCCACCTATGGTACCTTTACCAATCACAAGTTCTCCGCCGATTTCAACGTTGGATGCAGTTATAAAACCCAGTGTCGGGTTAGTAAATGAAATTGTATGAGGTGTCACATTTCCTGCGTCAGTGACTGTCTCAAGTGGGTATGATGGTTTAATACCTAATGCACCCAAAAACATAGATTCAGCTGTAATATCACCATCTACCACGAGGACGTTGGATCCCGTATCATCAACGAAAAGGTTGGAACCAACACTCAATGTATGTTGAGGAGTGTTATTCATGATACCCACGTTTATAGAAGTGGTTGTAGGATTTTGTGGATAATGTATGATTCCCGTCGCCGTAGTCCAAGCAGATGTTCCTCCACCGGAAGGGAGATTTACGAGTCGGCTACCATCACCAACAAAGTATGTCGCGTTCACATTTCCCGTTACTTTTAGAATACCATCAGTCGCGTCGTCGTCAACATAAAGGTTGGATCCGACGGAAAGATCGTGTATGGGGTTGGCATTAGAAATGCCTACACTACCAGCGGTGTAGTATAATTCATTAGTACCAGAAGTTTTAGTCCAATGACTGGTTCCACTACCACCGCCACCACTGGGAAGACCTGTCAACTGACTACCATCACCAATAAAGTAACCTGCAACGACATTTCCGGTGACTTCAACATTACCACTCGCAGTCAACGATGTAGAAGTATTTGTAAACTGTACCGTATTTGATGTTGTATTACCAGAGTCAACAGCATCTCCGAGTGTAACCGAAGTTACAATACCAGAGAGTTTACTACCATCACCAATGAAGTAGGCCGCTTCTACATTTCCTGAAGTTACTACGTTTCCAGCAACTTCAACATTACCACTGGCAGTCAACGATGTAGAAGTATTTGTAAACTGCACAGTATTTGATGTTATATTACCAGTGTTTACGGCATCTCCCAACGAAACCGAAGTTACAATACCAGAAAGTTGGCTACCATCACCAACAAAGTGATCGGCCGTGACATTCCCAGTAGCTACAATATTACTACTCGCCCTCAAGGAGGTTGTAGGGTTTGTAAATTCTATTGTATTAGTTGTTGTTGGGCTATTGTCGGTGACTACTTGTAATCCCGAACTTGTTACCGTACTTATACCAGTGAGTAAACTACCATCACCAACAAAGGTAGATGCTGTAATTTTGGAAGCCTCGACATTTCCAGATGCGACAATACGCCCAGAAACGATGAGTTCCGACTCCGGTGAGATACTTATCGTAGCCCCCATCCCGGAGTGTTGTGTGCAGTAATAATACAAGGTCGTAGGGGCACCCGCGGGGACCGTAAATATAAACTTATCGGGATCGGATAAATCTACACCATTGTCGTAATTATCAGTATTTGGGTTTGCCCATGTAGAGCTAGTTGCTAATCTAAAAGGATGACCACCCGCGTTGGAAGCTGTTATGTCAAATATATATGTTTGATGTTCATGAAGTTCGATTAAAGGACGATCTACACCGTCGATGTGGTATTTATTAACATTATTGACCTGTTGTACTGTCACAACGAATGTCTTAGTAGTACCGATCGTCTCAACATTACGTATGAGTGACCGTTTTGACGATACAAAATCGGTGACGACCCGACCCTGCCCAAGGGGGGCGACGACGAGTTCCGCAGTCGGAGAGATACTTACCCTAGCCCCCATACCGCTGTGATTGGTGCAGTAATAGTAAAGTGTTGAAGGAGCACCTGTGGGAACGACGAACGTTCGTATTTCGTCACTTCCATAGGTACCCGTAGTTGTTATACCTGAAGTGTATGCACCACCGTTAGCAGTTTCCGAAAATATAAAAGGGTGACCACCACCCGCCAAAAGAGTTGAACTAGAAAAATCGAATTTATACGTCTGATGTTCATGAAGTTCGAGTAACGGACGATCTACGCCGTCGATAAAGTATTTGCCATTTCCACCTACTGTCACAACGAATGTCTTAGTAGTACCGATAGTAGCTATGTTGCTCACATTTAGAATACCACCATCAATGGTGACGTCTCCTGTCAGTCCGTAGAAATTCTTAGAAGACATGCTACCTTATAGAAAGGTGATAAAATAAATTTAATAGTCAAACGTGATTTCGTTCGTGTTATTCTTGTCAATACTCGTCACACCACCCGTACCCAGGGGTGACGTATATTCGACGTGTACGCCATATGTTCCGTCACTCAAAAGACCCACGGAGGGGGTGAGGGTGACCGTGGTATCGGTTGTATTGATGGCTGAGTTCCAGTGTTTGGAATTCTGATCACCGATGATATTGAGGAACCCCTTTCCAATGTTACGCCCCGTACCACCAGTGACATCCAAATTGAGGACACTGATATTACTCGTGGGTTCCACCAGGTGGGCAGTAATTTTGGCTGAGAAGAGTTGGGAATCGAAGACGACATTTATTTCTGGGGTGGTCGAGGCTGTGATGGTACCCGCCGAGTAGCCGTAGGTTTTCTTTGTGAGCCCCCCAAGATTGGTAACGAGGCCATTGGTCACGGTCAACGTGTTCGATAATGTATTATTTTGTGTGATTTCCTTGGATGTGGGATTATAGGTGAGAAGGGATGTCCCAGAGTTTTCGCGGATGGGGGCTACATAAAATGCATTGGATATAGAACCATTGAGTCCCTGTCCACTGGCGTTGATCACGATCGAGTTGTCAGGTTGATCGGTTTGTCCGGCCGAAGTACCGATCGCAACGGCCATACGACCCTGATTATTAGAACCCGCACGGTAACCTATAGCCACGGAAAAATCATTTTGGGTTAATTCACCTGCACTATCACCTATAGCTATAGAACCCTGACCCTGTGTATCATTACCAGCATCTAAACCTATAGCTACTGCATTTGGTTGTTGATCGGTATGCCCCGCATTGTGACCGATAGCAACAGTGTCCGTTCCCTGGCCGGTATGCCCCGCTTCCTGTCCAATGGCGATCGCATCGGTTCTCTGACTATTATACCCGGAATTCTCACCGATGGCGATTTGATTCAATTGAGTATTTTGGGTACCACCACCCGAACCGGAACCTATACGCGTTCTCGAGAATTGCCCGGCATCAATCAGGCGGAGGACTTCGAGTTCCCCCGATACATGTGCAGTACCAGTTACGTGGAGATTCGCGGTCGGGTTCGCGTTAGAGATACCAACTTTCCCCGTGGTTACAAGGGTGGTCAAAAGGGCTCCGTCGCCTACGAATCGAGACGCATAGACGTTACCGGTGACATGAAGGACGTTGGACCCCTGGTCATCCACATAGAGGTTGGAACCAACGTCAAGGTTGTGGATGGGTGCTGTATTGGCAATACCAACTTTCCCCGTGGTTACAAGGGCGGTAGACCCGTCGAACTGTACCGTGTTGGTAGTGACGTTACCGTTGGTGGTAATTTCGTGAAGGTTCGAAGCGATATTTGTCAAAAGGGCTCCGTCACCTACGAATCGAGACGCATAGACGTTACCGGTGACATGGAGGACGTTAGACCCCTGGTCATCCACATAAAGGTTAGAACCAACGTCAAGGTCGTGGATGGGTGCTGTATTGGCAATACCAACACTATCTTGTAACAAAGTCGTCCCAACGACTGTTATGTTTTCAGAGACGGTCAAGTTATTTTGTGTGATGAGGTTCCCCAGAATTTCCACGGTGATCAGGTTAGAGTCGTCAAATACGTGATTATCGACCACAGTGTTTTGTGTGTACCCAATCGTAAAAGTGTGGTCATGAGGGTCGGAGTCGCCTTGAGCTTCACCATGGTGGATCAGAGCGATGTTCTTACCCGGGTGTTGCATGATGATACCGATATCAAGTTCGTGAGACACGTTGTTATTGGCGATACCGATGATGCGGTCATTGATCACGAGATTGTTTGATTCGATGGCATACGAATTACCATCAACGACAATGTTTCCAAGAACTTCAAGATCCGAAGAGATGACGATGGTTCCGTTGGAGCGACCGATGGCGGAATTTTCGAGAAAGTTTCCGGTACCCACGATGGGGATTTTATTCGCCGTTAAATTTCCAATGGAAATTTGATCACCCACTTCAACGTTCGAAGTTGTCACGAGACCAGTTGTCGCATTTGTAAGTCGAACCGTGGTCGAAGTCGCGTTTCCATGATCCGAAACGACTTGGAGGTTTACGTTTGAAAGAAGTCCACCATCACCATAATAGGTTGTGACGTAAGCATCACCTGTAACGTTCAAATCTGATTGTACATCCACGTTCCCTGTGACGATGGCGTTAGAAGATACATACGCGTTACCCATAACGTTTAGATCTGTCTGAACATCGACGTTGCCTGTAGTGACAATATTAGAAGTTGCATAGACATTACCAACAATGGTAAGATCTGTCTGAACATCGACGTTCCCAGTAACGACGGCATCCGTCGCGACGTTCAGATTCTGTTGCACATCCACATTACCCGTCGTAACAATATTGGACGAAGCATAGACATTTCCGGTGATGTTAAGGTCCGTCTGAACATCGACGTTCCCAGTAACGACGGCATCCGCCGCGACGTTCAGATTCTGTTGCACATCCACATTACCCGTCGTGACAATATTGGACGAAGCATAGACATTTCCGGTGATGTTAAGGTCCGTCTGAACATCGACGTTCCCAGTGACGATAGCATCCGTCGCGACGTTCAGATTCTGTTGTACATCCACATTACCCGTCGTAACAATATTGGACGAAGCATAGACATTTCCGGTGATGTTAAGGTCCGTCTGAACATCGACGTTCCCAGTAACGACGGCATCCGCCGCGACGTTTAGGTTCGTTTGAACGTCTGCATTTCCGGTGATCACTGCATTAGAAGTTAAATAGGCATTACCCACAACATTGAGGTCTGTTTGAACGTCTGCATTTCCGGTGATCACCGCATTAGAAGTTAAATAGGCATTACCCACAACATTGAGATCTGTTTGAACGTCCACATTACCAGTGACGATAACGTTCGAAGACGCATAGGCATTACCCACAACATTGAGATCTGTTTGAACGTCCACATTACCGGTGACGATAACGTTCGAAGACGCGTAGGCATTTCCAACGACAGTGAGATCTGTTTGAATTTCAGCATTCCCAAGGACATTGAGTTCGGATTGGACCACAACATTGCCCGCGACGACAGCATTCGACGATACGAAGGCGTTCCCAGTGACATTGAGTTCGGAATGGACATCCACGTTTCCAGTTGTGACAATATTAGAGGTTGTATAGACGTTTCCGATGACGTTAAGGTCCGTTTGGACATCCACGTTCCCGGTAACGATGGCATCCGTGAGGACATTCAGATTTGTTTGGACATCGACATTCCCGGACACGTAGGTATCACCTTCAACGTGAAAGTCTGTTGTTGGTGACAGTGTATTGATGCCCACGCGATCATTCACTGTGTCTACGTGCAACGTATCTGTATCTACGGTGACATTACCGGACACGTAGGTTTCACCTTCGACGTGGAAGTCTGTAGAGGGGGTCAATGTATTAATACCCACACGTGAATTTACGGTATCAACATATAAACCATCGGTACCAACTGTTAAATTTGAAGCTATTTTAGCATCACCTATAACATCGAGAGTAGATTGTGGAAATAGTGTGTTAATACCAACACGGTCACTTATTGCATCAACGTGTAATAGGTTTGTATCCACGGATAAACTCGAATTTGTATGAAGATGGCCATGGACACGAACATCTATAAGTTCCCCGGATGGAACAATTGTGGTACTGTTTGCACTACTATCTGTGTGTGCAATAACAAATTCATCAACAGAGTCGCGATACCCGATAGCGACATTTGAACCTGGACGATTCATGATAAACCCCACATCTGATAGGGTATTACCCTTTCCAATTTCTACAATAGCATCCTTGATTGTTGTATTTTCGGTATCAATTGTTGTTAGTGTCCCTCTCACGTCAAGGTTCCCACCTATGACGACATCATCTTGTACGTAGGTATCTCCCAAAACCGTTAGAACGTTAGCACCATTCTCATCAACATAAAACTTTGTTCCGACGTCCAACGTGTGAATGGGTTGAACGTTGGCTATACCAACAACACCTTCTGTTGTGAGTGATGTATCACCTTCAAACTTGATGGTACTCGTGAAGGTATTGCCGATGTTTGCATAGTAATCCACTTCTCGGGGGGCAATGTCGTCACGTCTAAGACCGGTGTCTAAAATTTCAAATGAATTTGGATCGAAACCCGTCATGATCGTGTTGTTGGATGGATCCGACCGAATAGGTTTCATGTAGAGAGCATTCGCGTTACTCGCATTGATTGGTGTATCTGACGCATTGATCACGATCGTATTATCGGCCTGGTCATCATTGTGCCAGCGACCCAACCTGATCTTGGTCCCCCGATCAATAGTGTTCAAGTTCTTCACCATTTACTATAGCATGGTATTTTAATTGGCATAGAGGAGACCGGCGACACCATTGGAGATTTTCAATATGTTATAGTTGACGGCATATATAGGATCCTTGATGGGTAAACGATCACTGAAGATCTTAGCACTGTCGAGACGACTGAAATTTAACGTACCCGTTGGTTGCATCAAGCTTGTGGTCAGACAGAAGCAGAAGAGGAAAAAGTCGGGAGACGTCACAAAGTTTGTGTGGTAATAGTTCATCACTTCGATGAAGTGTGGACGGGCCCACTTGAAGCCATCGATGTCAACACCATTGATGGTAACTTTAACTTTGTTGTCGTAGGCTGTCAATGCACTGTAGTTACTCGTGTTGGAACTCGCGATGTACTTGACGGGGTGATTGAAGTGGAGGTCCTGGATTGTTTCATTGCTTGGTATATTTTTCTGGACTTGGGAAATGAGCATATCATGGTCCCGCATGGCGAAGGTACCTCGCTCTTCATTGTCGAGATAGTAATAGTTACTGTAGGCCGACCACTGATAGTTGGCCGCTTCCGGACCCCAGTGGATACGGATTTCTACGTTGTGGTAATTCAACGCTACCAACGGTAACGCATTCTGAGGACTTTCACAGAAGAAGAATCGGAGTGGGTAAAAATAGGATCGGGCACTGATACCTGGGTGTGTACCATTGGAACTCTTCGAAACATTATTGGCGAAAGTGTCGATGGCAATCTTTTCGGTAAAGATTGAATCCTGTGTATCGATGACCTGACCACCAATCATAAGCTCTACATAGTCGATGAGCTTTGTCCAATCTGGGTGATCAAGAGCTGCGTTATTGTCATCAATGGTGAAATAGGTGTAGCCGAGAAGATCACCAGTCTTCTCGAAGCGGATGGTTGACATGGAATTACCATTCACAGCACCCTGTATCGTTTGTTTTTCGACGGTCTGTGAAAAGTTGGAATGTCTTTTAAACGTCGAACTGAAAAAGGATATTTCAGGCTTTCCCATGATATGTTCATCTTGAGCACCGATGGCGATGAGCTTCACTATACCGGATGACATAGTTACAATAAGGAAAGGTTATTTTAAGTTCGACTTTTTGCATACGAAGCGAATGACAAAAAAGTTATTACCTGCGGAGCCGGGGTTGGTGATCGTAGTCCCATCCTCATCGAGGATACGGAACGTGAGGCGATCGAGAGTTGGGAGGGGGTACAAATATTGTTGAGCGACGAGATAGTCATCCTTAAAGGAAAGTACCTGGTCACCGGAAGTGGCCGAAGAACCACTCACGAGACTGGCGAAGGAGTTTCGTAGGATGGAAAGTCCCGGTTGCGAAGACATGGAAAGGGGTGGGTCCTTGGCTGCCCTGTCAGCAAAATTACTATCGAGTTCTTGGATCGAAACATAACAGTGTTCAGTGGAGTGAACCGTATTAATGCGGGCACCTAACATACGAGCCTGGACGACGTTTCGAAGTGGTGTATTGAGGTACACTGTAAACGTGTTAGCACTCGACTGACCGATCGTATCGACAGTAATGGTGTGGTACTCGTAGTCGAAATCGGGAACATCTGGGCGTACAGCCGTGACCGTAGTCATTTACAATACGCTTAGATTAAAGATCCACCGATCCCGCCTACGATGGCGTAGTTGGCCTGATCGCGAACAAGTTGTTCGGACTTACAGAGACCACCGGGGGTCAGAGACTTGGTGTATGTGCTACCATCCTTGGTGTGACCAGGAGCACACTCGAGCTTATGTTCGAGGTCGAAGAGGGAATCTTCGTTGATGGGCTTGATCTCGATGGACCTGGGCTGGTAGCAGCTGAGTGCGGTACGACGGATCAGGAATCCGATGGCGACGAGGCTGAGGATGACCAGGATAGTGTTACGGTTGAACTTCATTTACTAGTACGTAACATTTTTTAATCAAGTGCGTTAAAGATACTGGTTTAGTTTCATCATAGAGAGTAGATGGACGAAGAGATTATCCTTGATCGGGGTGACACTGAGATCCTTAAACTTGACGAGAATGAGCAGGCGTTGATGGATGAGATCCACATCGCTCCTCCTTCGCGACCAAAGGCCAGACCGCGTCCCATGCACGCAGCGAGGCCTCCTGTTCAACACCAGGAAGAGATTGACGCCTTCGCGAATCCAAACAAGCAGTCAGCCCCTGTCAGGCCCCCCGCTGAAGAAATCGACTACGGTGAATACGATGACTTCCAGGAGGAAGAGGTTGGTGAAACATTCACACAAGAAGAACCTTCTAAGGGCTACAACTCAGTCGATGAGGAAAAGGCTGACCTTCTGAACAAGCTTGCACGCCTGGAGAAGAAGGGTGTCAATACCAATAAACGACTCAACATGTACTCCGGCATCGACGAGATCCGAACTGAAGTGAAGCGAATTACCTATGGTATCGAAGTAGACCAGTCGGTGCGATTTTCGCGTCGTATGCTTGTAGCCTGTGTCACGGGTCTAGAGTTTCTTAATAAGCGATACAACCCCTTCGAGATTCAACTAGAGGGTTGGTCTGAATCTGTGATGGAGTCGGTTGAGGACTACGATACGGTGTTTGAAGAGCTTTACGTGAAGTACAGGAACAAGGTAAACGTTGCCCCCGAGGTGAAGCTGATTATGATGTTGGGTGGTTCCGCCATGATGTTCCACTTGACGAACAGTATGTTCAAGGCTGCCATTCCCAACATGAACGACGTCTTGAAGCAGAATCCAGACCTCGTCAAAAATATGATGTCTGCGGTCCAGAACACGGCATCCCAGGCTCAGCAGCCCACACAGGATTCTGGTGATGGTCCCTATGAGATGAAGGGTCCCGGTGTAGACATTTCTAGCCTGATGGGTGGTATCATGATGCCACCTCCCCCACCCATGAACACCAAACCCTTGGAGTCTGTCAGGGAAGATCCACCCATGATGGACGATGATGATAATGTTTCGGACATCATTTCGATCTCAGGGGAATCCACGGGTGGTGAAGTGAAGGAAGTGAATGTCGCTGGAAGCTCTGGTCGTAAGAGAAGGAAGAAGAAGACTGAAATTAATCTTTAGGTATAGTATAAATGATAGGGTACTGTCCAATAGAGGAGGAGCCTGTCGCTCTCCCACCCAGACCTAAGAAGGTCGTGGTGCCCCAGGAGACAATGGAAGATACAGAGTGTAACTATGTCGTTATGTTTTTCATCGTGGGTGTATTGACACTCGCGTTGATGGATACGTTGGAATAATTGTAATTCGTTTTTGCCACGAGTATGTAATATTCATGGGAAAAAAGAAATGTTTACTTAACCTTTTCGGAAAGTTCCTTGACTGCCTCGATCAAGAGACCAATGAGACCATGATAAGAGACGGCATAATAGCCATCATCCCCCGTATGTACAGTTTCTGGGAGAATCTTTAGAACTTCCTGTGCGATGACACCGACCGAAGGTTTATCATTAATCATGTAGGTACACCCCGAAATCTGTTTAACCTTTTCGAGTGCGTTCGGAATGTGACTAATTTCCGTCTTAAAACGTTTATCCGAAGGGATGATGAAATCGGATGCCTTCAGGGTACTACTGAAAGACCCAGACGTACCAATTAGAGAATCACCAAGGGTTGTCTCTCCAGAAGCCTGTAAAGTCCCCCCGAAAGATGCGTTACTTCCCGTTGTTAATACACCAGAAGCCTGTAAAGTCCCCCCGAAAGATGCGTTACTTCCCGTTGTTAATACACCAGAAGCCTGTAAAGTCCCCCCGAAGGACGCGTTTCCGTTAGACGCCGATATAGTAGCTTTTACAGTGTCGTTTGAATCTTTTATAGTAAGGTCCCCCTTTGTAGTAAGGCCGCCATTAGTACTTAAACCAGCATTAAAAAAGCCATTACCATCCCGTGCTATTGATGCATTGACATCACTAGGCTCGTCCCCATTCTTTATATGAATACCCCCCTGTACAATTATAGTATCTGAAGTAATACCTGGGTTTATGATCACCTTTCCGGAAGTCTCAGTACCATTTTTAATCGTCAGTATACCATCCACATCTAGAGTGTTGTTAATCTGCATCTCACCGGCGAAGGAAGATGTACCATCACTGTTGATGTATGCGTATAGGGATTCATTCGTATCTTTCATACGAAACGACCCAAAAACGTCTATATCCGTATTACAATCAATCGTGTCAACCTCAAGATGTCCCTGGAACGAAGCGTTACCATCTCGACTGATATTGATTTTTTTTAAAGAATCAGTGTCAATCATCTCGAAACTCTGACCGGTCACGGAAATCTTATCTTCGAATCTCGCTACACCGGTAAAGCTTGACGTGTTATCCACGATAACGGACCCACCGAAAGAAGACGTAGAAGGGAATAGAACTTTAATACCACCAACAAATGAAGAATGACCTTGAACGTCGAGTTCATTGTTAATCAGCATCTTACCAGCGAAGGAAGATTCACCACCCTTATTGATGTATGCGTATAGGGATTCATTCGTATCTTTCATACGAAACGACCCAAAAACGTCTATATCCGTATTACAATCAATCGTGTCAACCTCAAGATGTCCCTGGAACGAAGCGTTACCATCGTTGTGGATGTAGATATTTTCAGTTGAACCGTCATCGCCATACATCGCAAAACTCTGGCCATACACGAAGGCATTCGCATCGATGGTCATGTTCCCACCGAAAGAAGACGTGTCCACAATTTCTAATGTATCGTCAACCTGTACGGCACCCGTAAACGAAGACGTTCCACCAACTTCTAGATTTCCGCCAATATCTATATCGCTTAAGAAGGATCCAGTTCCGTCATTATGAAGTTTGATCTTGACTGCAGGACCGTTACGTACGATAAAACTCTGACCATACACGAAGGCGTTCGCATCAATGGTCATATCCCCCCCAAAGGACGACGTGTCCGCAATTTCTAGTGTATCGTCTACCTGCATAGCACCCGTAAACGACGACGTTCCACCAACTTCAAGAGTTCCCGCAATTTCAATGTCACCACCAAACGAACCATTACCGTTGGTCTCAAACAGGATCGTATCATTGTTGACACTGATATTGGTCGTCGCGTGGACGTTCCCGTCGATGCCTCGTAGAAGAGTAGATTGTACAACTTCCTTTGTAAGGTCGTTATAGCCCATGATGTTGATGGTGTTACTATCATCCGTTTGTATGGGTGCAATAACGAGAGTATCTCTTCTAATCGCATTAAGTTGATTACCAGTGGCATTTATAACCGTCGATCTATCCGTGTTATCTCCCAGCTCTTCCGAAGTGTAATTTTGCGAATTAAAGCCTATACCAATAGAATAATCACCAATATTACGTCCGGATGTAATACCCAATACAGTAGCTTGCACACCGACACGATCCTGACCGGATCCGGATCCTAGAACGATATTACTCGTGGTTGTAATACGATTTTTCAGATCATTGACATCATCCTGCAATGCCTGCCCTTCTTGAAGAGCGGTAAGAGCTGGCTGAATAGTTGTTTGTAGTTCAGATATATTGGAAAAATTATTGGCGTCGTTCCCTTGTAAAATGCTAACATTCGAAAACGTCCCATCGAGAATGACGGTATTGGACAACTGGTCCGCGACTACACCATCGATGCGCCCAATATTAGAATCTACGATTTCCTGTAAGATGGTTATATTCGAAAAATTATTTGAAACGATGATGCTGTTGGAAAGGTGTACTTCTTCGAGTATTTCGATACGATCAACATTGTCAGCGTGATCACTTTGTAACGTCAGGAGAAGTGGGCTATAAATATTCTGTATACCACCCCCGACAATTACACCCCCCAAAAAGTTCTCCAATTGTAGGATATTACTCTGTGCGACGGTGATGTTCGAGAAGTTGTTAGTGGTCAAAGCTTCCAGATTCGATGTTCTCGTGAAAAGTTCCTTCGTGTCACCAACATCTACCGTTGTAGCACCCTTGGCGACGACTGTTCGTTCACCACTATCATCGAGAACGTTATAGATGATTTCTCGAACTTGAGGTGTTTTACCAACCATGGTTTACTATATTAGTTTCCGAATAAAATTCCAGCCATTCCGTCCTGGATACGCAACACGTTATAGTTTACGGCATAGATTCGAATGTCTTCACCCGTTCGCTCAGTACCGAGAACAGTATCACGAACCTGTAGCCGGGCATTATCTAAACGACTGAAGTTGCATGAACCCGTAGACTTGTAGTCTGAAGCGTTTGTACAGAAATGGTACGCATAGTACCGAGTATAGAATGGTGTGTTGTACAATTCGTGAAATGCAGAAATACCAAAATCAGAATGAAAATAATTTTGTACTGTATGAAAATACGTCGGTGTCATAGCCTCGAAAAGATGTGTACCGTTCAATAATATGTCGGCCGAGTCAAAGGTGAATCGATCTTCAATCACGTTACTGGATTTGGTGGGTATCCCAAAGAAGAGTGACTTCACTGGGTGATTGAATTGAGAAAGATCATAGTCGTTGTACCCTGGTGCGAGCTTCTCCTTGATCGTCTGCGTCTGTGTGATGATGAAATCCAATTTGGTGGATGTGAATCGTTTACGTTCTGGAGCATCCAAGTATACGTAGTTACCATACAGCTTGGCAGAGAATGGTGTATCCATGTTTTGTTGGAAGTTTACCCGTACTTCCACCTGGTGATATTGAAGAGCCACCATGGGAATGTAGGAACTTTTATTGTTGAAAAAGAAGGTCAAGGGGATAAAGTTTGTGTTGTTGACGGAGCACTTATTGTTAATCTCCTGAGACTTCGTGTATGTGTCTGCGAGGTAATTCTGATAAACGTCACTCATAAAGTCAAAGGGTTGAGAATCGACTCGTTGACCACCGATGTACAGATCAATCGTCGAACCCTGGAACCCTTCAACCAGGTTCGTACCTTCAAACCATAGACCCGTGAGTAGATCACCATTTGTGGGAATGACACACGAATCTTCAGCTAGAGAAAACTCTTTAATGAGTTTAGGAGCTTGAGCAAAGTTTGTATGTCTCGTATACTTTGACGTGAAAAGGGAAGTTCCTTCACCACTCATGTAATAGACATCTTGAGCACCCTTGGAAACAAGTTGAACGAGTGCACCAGACATATCTATTAGATGTGTAGATTATAAAAATTGACACTTACCCTGAAATGGGTTCACTTCTTCCTTATCCTCGACTGCATCGATTCTAAATCCACCCTGTTTATAGACCCGTAGTCTTTTCTTGTACATAGCAAATAGTATAGACCAGTGGTCGACGATGTCGTAGATGTGAGGATTGTTATTCTTACCTGGCGTCTCTCGCATGACACGCCCTATTGACTGTTGTATGTCAGACTTTGGGGTTGCCAAAATGACTGTGTCGAGAGTTGGAATGTCCAAGCCTTCGTGAGCCTGACTGAAGGTTGCGAAAATGATCTTCTTCTTCGATGATGCTTCGAGATCAGCCTCTTTCATACCCCCCATATAGAGTCCCGAGCTTTTTGGGAAGCACTGATGGAGAAATTCACAGTGCTGTCGACGATCACTTAGTACCAAGAGTTGTCTGGTCCCTTGTGAAGCTTTTTTTACCAGGTTGACAAGCATCGTGTTACGATCTCTATGTTCGACAAGTTCAGTGATCATGTTGACAAGTGACAATTGTCCATTTCGTGTACAGGGTGGTGGATTCTTAAACATTGGACATTCATATTGAACGGAAAAAACTTCAACCTGTTCTTGATTCTGACGTTCAACTGCGAAAAATGTTGGACCCATGAACCAATGAAGTACCTTGCTTAGACCATCCTTTCGGACAGGTGTGGCAGACAATCCAAATATATGTCGAGGACACATCTTGAAAAGACTTTGACTAAAGACCTTAGCACAAATATGGTGAGCTTCATCCACGATGACCGTCCCGATACTATCAAAGTCACTGAAGGAGTACTCTTTGAGAGACAAGGACTGAAGCATCGCGATGACAAAGTCGCATTCAACCTCCTTTTTATTTTGTTGAACAACACCTATTGTTGCTTCTGGACAAAACTGTTTGATACGTTCACGCCATTGATCTGCCAGAAACTGCTTATGGACGATGATCATCGTTCTGTACCCGAGTGTACATGCTATGGCCAAGGATACCGTCGTCTTCCCATAGCCACA
>Ga0315320_10002127_pt1 | contig 16370 bp, 15 predicted proteins | sample M140m21515metaG_FD_203458 | JGI IMG/M metagenome (GOLD analysis project Ga0315320, IMG submission 203458) | Ammonia-oxidizing marine archaeal communities from Monterey Bay, California, United States - M1 40m 21515 | ecosystem: Environmental > Aquatic > Marine > Coastal | place: USA: California... | reverse complement strand
ATCCCAGAAGGGAGTGGAGACACCGCAGACGCAACGGATACAGGGATGAGCACCGACACCGGTGACGCGACGGATACGGCAGAAGGCGCTGATACTGGCGGCGCCCCTGGGGTGGATACGGATGAAGATTGCGATGGGATCGTAGATGTCATCGATGATGAGATCGCATTTACTGCCGGTGCGGACAACGATGGCGATGGACTCCCCAATGAACTCGAAATCGATGTCTGCGGGACGGACCCATGCGTATATGACATCGACCCAGATCTCGATGGCCTAAACAACCGCCATGAACTCGCGTGTGAAGCCAACCCCTGCAGTCCGGACTCCGATGCGGATGGACGCTGGGACAATGAAGAAATGTCGGAAGAAGACTGTGGACCCGACACGGACGGGGATGGGGTCGCTGACGTCCTCGATCCAGATGCACCGGTATCCACCGACCCCCTTGAACCTGAGTCGGGCAAGTCTGGATTTGTCGGTGGACAGTTTACCGGTGGTGGCTGTACTCATGTCCCACTCTCCACCTCACTGATCTGGGTCGGTCTATTGGCCGCGCTGTGCACCCGAAGACGCATGGCCGGCATGGGCGCCCTCACCCTACTGGTACTGCCGCTTGACGCCGTAGCTCAATCGGTCGACAGCAATCGGTTCCAGCCCTCACCGCAGGCACGACACTTCGTCGGCCTGGAGGACCCCGCGCGTTCCGAGACCGGGATGACCGCCGCACTCTTTGTTCATCACGCGCGAGACCCCCTGCTGTACCGTGTTGACGACCCCACCCGAAACGACATCCGTGTCGTGGGTACACTGTGGTCGACTGATCTGATCGGTGGGTACCGATTTGGGCTGTGGGATGTCGCCCTGCACCTCCCCTCCCACGTATACGCCGCAGGAGATGCGTTCGAGCAATTTGGGGTGCTGGGTGATGTCGCTCTGCAGGCCGGTACCACGCTGATAGATCGAAACAACGCTCCGGTAGGACTGGGTCTCTCGACACGAGTCAGCGCCCCCACGGGAGATCAGACCCACTGGCTCAGCACCAACACCCCGACGGCCACGTCCTACGCACATGTAGCGACTGGAGACCGGATCGTTGTGGCGGCTCAAATGGGCTTCACCATTGCTGAAAGCCAGTCGCTGGGTGATCTGACCACAGGAAGCCAAGCACGGTGGGCTGTGGGAACACATCTGCCGCTCACAGAGCGCGGTTCTCTCTCCGTGGAAATGGATGGCTCCCACTACATTCACGCACTGAATAATCCAGGCGCACATCCGATTGAACTGCGTGGATTTGGACGGTGGGCTTTGGCGGAACATTGGCTGCTCACCATGGGGACATCCACCGCCCTTTCTCGTGGTATTGGCGCACCCGTGATGCGGGTAATCGGAGGAATTGGATTTGTGCCCAAAAGCCACAGAGTGGCGGCACCCAATGAGCCCATCGTCACCAAAAGCACTGCCTTGCACATCTCGATTACCGACCCCCAAGGCGACCCGGTCGAGACCACAGCACACCTCATAGAGGCAGACCTCAGCGTAGCAACCAATGTAGATGGAATTGCATCCTTTTCCGTAAACACTGGAACCCACTCACTTCGCATCTCAACACCCGGCTTCGCACCCATTCAACGGATCCTGACCCTCTCGGGAGACCGGTCAATCAATGTGGATGTCGTGCTCTCCCCTTCCCGGGTGGCGTTGACCGGAAACCAGATTCAAATCCAAGATAAAATTTACTTCGAAACTGGATCTGCTGAAATTCGTGCCACGAGTCATTCACTGCTTGATGAGGTCGCATTGGTCATGCTCGACAACCCTCAACTGTTGAACGTCGAAGTACAGGGACACACCGATGATGTTGGAAGCACCCACGACAATCAGGAGCTCTCTTCAGGCAGAGCCCAATCCGTGCGCTCCTACCTGATCGAGGCGGGAGTCCGCGCCGAACGACTTCAGGCACGTGGCTTCGGAGAATCCATGCCGCTCACTACTGCGGATACCGCGGAAGGCCGAACCCAAAATAGACGGGTCGAATTTCACCTCATAGACCACCGCGAACCCTAACCATCGCACTTAGTCGTGAAGCGGTACCGGATACTGTTCCAACCCCAGGAAGAACTGATTGCCAAAGGCCGGGTCGGTTCGTCCAAATGCCTCTACGGTCACAAACAACCCCTCTGCGTCGGTTGGCACCAACAAGTCGTTGAGGGACAACTCACCGGTTGAATCAACGGCGCCGCCGCCCAAGACGACCTCACCTGCGACATCGGTCGTCACCTGAAGGCGTGCGGACAGCCCGGAGCCGACCAAACCTGTCTGCAGATGGATGCTCACATATTCACCATCCACAGCCTCTGTTGCCAACGCAAACACATCGTAGTCGTCCTCGCCATTGAGGGTTCCAACCATGGTGGTGTTCGCATACCCGGGATGGGTAGCGGATGGTGACAGTGACACCCATTGCGGTGCCGCTGCAGAATCGTTGGGTTCGGCTTCCACACTGGCCGACTCTTCTTCGGTATGAACCCCCACATAGAGCGTCCCCGCGCCCGATGGGGGTCGACTGTTCTCGACCCCAAGGTAGTACCGCTCTCCAGCGGACACCGCATACAAGATGCCCACATCTTTGTACCAGGCGCCCGTGTCCTGGTATGTCGGCGCACTTGACCATGCGACCGGCTGCATCAGGCTGTCATACAGCGTCATTTTCGCCTCGAAAACCAACGATGCCATCTCCCACATCGACCAACTGAACACAGTCGTCTCGGCCACATCGAAGACCCAGAGGTCCACATCGCCACCCGCATGCATGACACCAGCGAACTCTTGTTGTGTCGCCGGTTCGACGCGACTGGTCCGGAACGTCTGTGCGCCCTCAGTAAATCGTTCCAATGCATCGAGTTCTGCATTGTTTGGCTCCGCATCCTCTTCATCCGCTCGGACGCCAAGGAGTCGGTACCTGCCCGTTGCTGTACCCGTGCCGCTCGCCGTCACTTCAATGTACACAGGTCCCTCTGCTCGGGCCTGCAGCCACAAACCAGGATCATCGCCCCATGCGCGATGCGGCATAACATCGGCCGAACCCATCACACGCTCATCTGTATCCAGAACACGCAAATGAAGGTCCACCTCATCCACGTGCTCCACAGCCAAGAGAACCTGCACACCGACAACCATATCGACGCGGTACATGTCGACATCGCCAACATGATCGATGGCGTCTTCCGCCAACGGAACCGCCCAATCCCAACTGCCTAGTGAGCGCAACTCAGCGGCATCCGCAAGGCTGTCTCCCACTCGGTCTGTTTCATCCGCCGGGCTCGTCCCATCGGTGTCTCCTGCTGTATCGCCCGTATCCACTGCCGGAGGATCCCCTGGAGGTGGATCCTCCGGTGGCAGTTCGCCGGGGGGCGCATCCACGCTCGTTCCCGTGTCGGGGGCGACACCGTCTGCCGCCCCACTCCCGTCCTTCCCACCACAACTAAGCAACGGGGCCAAAACCAACATTTTCCACAGTTTGCGCAACTTCATGTGCACCATCCTACCAATCGAAATCGAGTTCAGTGTGTCAGTTGTTCATCAAGCGTGCAAAAAGAATAAACCTAAGTCACTGCTCGTGATAGTGTGTGGCTCGCTACGGGTGAGGAGATAATCGTGGTGCCGCAGGACGAAAAACCGGCGAACGAACTCGATGAAATCGAGGACATGCACGAGATCACTGTTCGGATCTCCATGCCTCGCCCTGCCTCCGTTCAAAAAAAGGTCATTCCGACCATCCGCGTTGTCGCGGGACCGGACATGCTGTCCTACATTACTGTCCCGGAAGAACAAGAGATTGTCGTAGGGCGCGATGAGGCCGCAGACCTTCAGTTGGTGGACGCCACGGTCTCCAAGCGCCATGCGAGAATCAAGCATGAGAGCAATGGTTCGATGCTGGTCGTGGACATGAACTCGACCAATGGCACCGCAGTCAATGGACAACCCGTGACCCGCACCATTCTGCGGCCCGGAGACCATTTAGAAATCGGTGGCGTATCATTGCGCCTCGACATGCTCTCCACCGAAGAACTGGGGCACTTGCGTCGTGTCGTGTCGCGACTCGAGGCGGCAAACCGTGACTCCTTGACGGGTCTCCTGGATAGGAAGTTCATCGAAGAAGGTCTCGTGAGACTGGTGGAGAAATGTGAACGTGCTGAGGTTCCCATCTCGTGCACTTTTGTCGATTTGGATAAATTCAAAAGCATCAATGACCAGTATTCCCACAAGGTGGGAGATGAAGTCTTGCGGGGCATCTCGCGCCTGCTGATGCTCGGTGTCAGAGAAAACGACCCCGCGGTCCGCTATGGCGGAGATGAGATTGTCTTCTTTCTCCCGGGCAGTGCTCAGGCCCGTTCGGTCGAGATTGCCGACCGTATCCGCCGTGCGGTAGCGGGTCACGATTGGGACAGAACGGCCCCTGGATTGCGGGTCAGTTGTTCGTTTGGGGTCGCAGAACGGAAACCGGGAGAATCCATTAAATCATGGATGGATCGCGCCGATCAGGCAGCCTATGCGAGTAAAAAAGGTGGACGAAACCGGGTCAGTCAAGCAAAGAAAGACAGCGATTAAACGTCTGTAATCGTAGAGCTTTTGGGCCACCCACACCAAGCAGTCCGAAACAGAAAAATAAACTTTTCCTTGGTCAGTGGTCCATTTAGTCCGAATACTGAATGTAGAGGGCGTGGCGTTTCCCAGGGGTTTACCCATGTCGCCGCTCCAGGTGTATGTTGGTAACCCGCCCCAAAAATTGAGAAACGCTTCGGTCCTTCAACAGACCCAATGCCACATATTCTCACCATACTCCTGCTGCTGATCAGTCATCACCCCGCTTCGGCCTCCGATTCGGAACATGCCGCAGGAATGTTGTCTCGATTTCCGGCCGGAAGTGTGCCCGCCTCCATCGCTGTATTGAATGCCATGGGAATTCTGGCTGAGTCCGGCGATGAGGAGCACACCAGTCTGCTTGAAAGCATGTTGGGCACCGAATCGATTCAGGTCCAAGAGGCGGCCACCCTTGCACTGGGCAGCATATCAAACCGCAGTCGACGAGCACTTCGCCAAAATTTCTCTGTGCCTTCTCCCCTTCAAATCAACGCCTTCGCCGAACAATTTCGAGATCAACAGCTCCGATTGGGACTCCACGAACGGCGGGCACTCGCCTACGCGGTGCTGATCCTGGGTGAAATACCCCCAAATACAAACACAGAGTGGCGAGAGAACGGGACAACCAAAGAAAAAGCTTCCGATCCGACAGGTGCCCTACGCAGCTACGCTCAGGCCGCTGCCCATGGCCATGTGGATGCATTTCATGAAATCCAAGCCTATGGCCTCGATCCTGAACGACTCGTCTTGGGTCTTTGGACGGCCTGGTGCCCAGACAGAACCGATACTTCTCCCGCCCTAGACACCCTCGTGCATCTTGGCTCCATTCAAACCGTACGCGTTCTCGCCAATCGTTCAGTACGAGGAACGGCATACCACCGTGCCATTGCGCTCAATGCGCTCAGCCAAATGTTGGCGGATGGAAAGCTATCCAACACCGCGAGCATGGCCGCGCGAGATGGCCTGCAATCCGGAACACAAGACCCACATAATGATGTGCGCGTTCTCGCACGCGCAGCGCTGTTGGAACTCAAGCCGAACTAAAGAGTTCAGCCTTCCAGAACGTGGAACTCGCCGTTTTCGACTTCGTCTTCCTGGGTTGCCAACCAGTAGATTGAATCGGCCACCTCTTCCGGAGAAAGCAACTTACCGCTGGCATTTTGGCTTTCCAAATAGCTGCGGGCATCTTCTTCCGTTTGTTCGCTCCGCTCGGCGATGTACTCACACGCTTCACGGGTCATGGTCGTATCCACGTAGCCTGGGCACAACGAATAGGCGCTTACGCCCTTGCTTCCCACTTCAGTCGCGAGCGCGCGTGTGAATCCAATCAGTCCATGCTTCGAGGCGCAGTAGGCGGCCAAGTACGGCAATCCACGAACGGCGGCGATACTGGCCACGTTCACAATGCGGCCACGGCCACGAGAAACCATTCCGGGTAGAACCTTCAGGGCACACAGGAACGAACCGGTAAGGTTCACCTTGAGGTGCTCCTCCCACACTCGAACATCTGTCTTCATGACGCGACTCGTGCGCACCATACCGGCATTGTTTACAAGGATGTCCACGGGTCCAGCGGCCATAAAGGCGGCCTCAACACTTGCGGGGTCACCAACGTCTACGCGAACCGCATAGGCACCGATTTCATCCGCCAAGGTTTCAATCTGGTTCCGGGAACGCGCCATAACGGTGACGCGGTAACCTTTCTCTTTAAACAAGCGGGCTGTGGCTGCGCCGATTCCGCGTCCGCCACCAGTCACGACAACATGGGGAGCCTTGGCCATACTTCACTCCAGTGTCAACACGCATTCAAAATTGCGGCTGACGGGCCCGCCAACTTAACCCGTCTTGGTGTGCGGCGCCTCCTTCAAGGACGCTTCTCATGCTCAGAGCGCTTCACCGACACCCCGATACCCGCCCGCAAAGTACAACAAAGGGGCCAATGAATCTCGCTCACCAAAGGCGTCTGCATTTTCCACGTGGCCAATAAATATGGTGTGGTCACCGCCTTCTCGTGTGCCATACAGCGTGCAATCCAGGTGAGCCAAAGCTCCACCCAATAACGGGGCATCACTGACCTCGCCTCGGACCACTTCTAAATCCGCCCACTTGTCTTGGTCAGCGGGAAAACCCCACCCAGCAAAACGGTTGGAAAGATCCTTCTGATCGGCACCCAAGAGGTTTACACCAAAGCCTTTCGCTTCCAAAAGTTTACCGTGTGTGGCATTTCCATTCTTGACACAGACCAGAACCAACGGCGGGTCAAGAGAGAGAGAGCAGAATGCGCTGGCCGTCATACCGTGGTCTTCTTCTCCACCAATTGTAATTACGGTCACACCACTCGCGAAGCGGCCAAGGCTCGCCTTAAAGTCATTGGGATCTGCAGACATCGATACCTCCAGCGCATCCCCTAACCCTCGGCGCAAGGGTGTCGCCCGGTTAGTCACGATTCATGTCAACGGCACACAAACCTCTCGCAAAAACAGGCACAGTGAACACACCGGTCCGGGTGGTCACGGCAGCCTCTCTCTTTGACGGCCATGATGCCGCAATCAACATCATGCGCCGCCTGCTCCAGCAGCAGGGCGCTGAAGTGATCCACCTGGGTCACAACCGATCCGTTGCCGACATCGTAAAAGCTGGTATCGAGGAAGATGCGCACGCCATTGCCATCAGCTCCTACCAGGGAGGACACAACGAGTTCTTTCGGTACATGGTTCAGCTGTTGAATGAGGCCGGGTGCGGACACATCAAAGTCTTTGGTGGCGGTGGGGGTGTCATTGTCCCCGAGGAGATTCGTGCCCTACAGGAAGCGGGTGTAGAGCGAATCTATTCGCCGGAGGATGGTCGAAGAATGGGCCTTGTGGGAATGATCGATGACATGATCGCCCGCTCACAGGACACGATTCAACAACAATGGAGTGGAGAAACGGCTGCCATACTCCATGGAGAACGGACCCATCTCGCCCGAGCCATCAGTGTGGTGGAAGCCGCCGTGGACAGCGGGGCGGCCCTTCCAAGCGAACTGCAAGCCCTCATCGACAATCCAAGGAAGAAAAGAGCCACAGTGGTTGGGATTACCGGAACCGGTGGTGCCGGAAAGTCCTCTCTCACCGACGAACTGCTTCGCCGATTCGTCATGGACCGGGAGGAACAACGGGTGGCAATCATCAGCGTTGATCCAACCCGTAAGCGGACTGGCGGCGCCTTATTGGGAGACCGTATTCGAATGAACAGCGCTCGACATGAACGCTGCTTCGTCCGCTCTCTCGCCACACGACAACCTGGGGCTGAACTCTCCAAAAGCGTTGGCCCAGCCGTAGAGTTGTGCCAGGCAGCCGGATTCGATCTGATCATTGTCGAAACATCTGGCATCGGTCAAGGCAGTTCAGCGATCACGGCCGTCTCAGACATTCACGTCTACGTCATGACCCCAGAGTATGGTGCAGCCAGTCAGCTGGAAAAGATCGACATGCTCGACTTCGCCGATCTGGTCATCATCAACAAGTTTGACCGCAGAGGCGCTGAAGATGCGCTGCGCGATGTATCCAAACAAGTCCAGCGCAATCGGGGTCAGTTCGATGTGAACCCGGATACGATGCCCGTATATGGAACCGTGGCCGCCCAGTTCAATGACATTGGGGTGAATGCCGCCTACCGCGCGTTGATGGCGGCTGTGGACGAGCGCGACGGACGCCAGTTCGAGTGCATGATCCCTGACCCAGGCGTGCGCTGCTCACCACCCCAGCAGCGAATCATCCCACCCAGTCGAATTCATTATCTGGGCGATATCGCTGAAACCGTTCGGGGCTATCACAGATGGGTGGCCGACCAAGCGGATCAAGCCGATACCGCTCAGCATTTGCACTGTGCCTTGGAACACGTTTCGGGCCCCGCCTCAGAGGCCCTGGCTACAGAGCATGAGGCTGCCACCGAGAAAATCGATCCGAAAACCCAGAAAACACTGGATGCTTGGTCCGATATGCAATCCGATTATGGCGGGGAAGAGTTCAGCTATTCCGTTCGTGGAAAAGACCTTCGACAGCCGCTCACCGACAAAAGTCTGAGCGGTCTCGCCATTCCACGTATTGCACTGCCCCAACATCGCTCTCACGGAGACCGAGTCCGATGGATGATGACGGAGAACCTGCCCGGGCACTTCCCGTACACGGCTGGAACCTTCCCACTCAAGCGGCGAAGCGAAGAACCAAAACGAATGTTTGCAGGTGAAGGTGGCCCCGCGAAAACCAACAATCGCTTTCACTTCTTATGTAAAGGGGAAGATGTTCATCGCTTGTCTACCGCATTTGACTCGGTCACCCTCTATGGCCAAGACCCCGATGAGCGACCAGACATTTACGGTAAAATCGGCGAGTCTGGCGTGTCCATCGCGACCTTGGATGACATGAAAGTGCTGTACAGCGGCTTTGACCTCTGTGCGCCCACAACATCGGTCTCCATGACCATCAATGGTCCCGCCCCAATTTTATTGGCCATGTTCATGAACACAGCCATCGATCAGCAGGTGGACAAGTTTGTGACGAACGAAGGACGTGCTCCCAATGACACTGAGCATGCGGCCATCCGATCAGAAGCGCTCAACGTGGTGCGTGGAACCGTTCAAGCCGACATTTTGAAGGAAGATCAGGCCCAAAACACCTGCATCTTCTCTCTGGAGTTCGCCCTCCAAATGATGGGCGACATCCAGTCTTGGTTCATCGAAAACGAAGTCCGGAACTATTACTCCGTCTCTGTGAGCGGGTACCACATCGCAGAGGCCGGAGCGAACCCCATAAGCCAGCTGGCATTCACGCTATCGAACGGATTCACTCTCGTGGAGTATTACCGTTCCCGCGGCATGGATGTAAATGCCTTCGCACCCAACTTGAGCTTCTTCTTTTCAAACGGAATGGATGCCGAGTATGCGGTCATTGGTCGGGTAGCGCGACGCATCTGGTCCATCGCAATGGACCGCTTGTACGGCGCCAATGAGCGCAGCCAAAAGCTGAAATACCACATCCAGACATCCGGGCGCTCCCTTCATGCCCGTGAGATTCAATTCAACGACATCCGAACCACACTGCAAGCCCTGCTCGCCATTCAAGACCAGTGCAACTCGCTTCACACCAACGCCTACGATGAGGCCGTCACTACGCCCACCGAAGAGTCGGTTCGACGGGCGATGGCCATCCAAAAAATCGTCAACAACGAATACGGGGTCATGAAGAACGAGAACAGCGCACAAGGATCGTTCTTTGTCGAGACACTCACCGACATGGTCGAACAAGCAGTCTTAGAGGAATTCGACAGGATCGATCAGCGCGGTGGCGTCATGGGTGCAATGGAAACCCAATACCAGCGCGGTAAGATTCAACAAGAAAGCCTGTACTATGAACACCAAAAGCATTCCGGCGAGTTGCCTGTCATCGGCATCAATACATTCATCGACCCAAGTACGATCGAAGAAGATTGGGAACCACCTCCGGTAGAACTGAGACGCGCTACGCCCGATGAAAAGAATGACCAGATTCATCGCCTGCGCGCCTTTCATGCCACGCATAAAAGTGAGGCACCGGAAGCACTGCGGCGCCTGCAAGAGATTGCCATCAAGGGCGGGAACGTGTTCGGCGAACTCATGAACACCGTACGAGTGGCCAGCTTGGGACAAATCACCGCTGCCCTGTATGAAGTCGGTGGAGAGTATCGGCGAAGCCTGTAGCCCCTGAACGTCGCTCAAATGGTACGATCATCGAGCGATACCGATGGAGAGTTGTACAGTGAAGAGCGCACGCAGAATTGGGCCATTTGTACTGGCTGAAACCCTTGGTGAAGGCCGCGGTACTGTGCTGTATCGGGCAATACGACCCGAAGGCACCCGCCCGCCCCGCGAAGTCTGCATTCGCATTGCACGGGATCCCACAGACTCCATCACCACTGAACGCATTCGAACCGAGTACGAAACCTTGCGGGCAATGGACAATCCCAGGCTCCCAAAAGCGTACGGTCACTACGCCGATGAGGGTGCACTGGCCATGTCTTACTTCTCTGGTGCCACACTCGCCGATGCTCTCCAAGCTCGGCAAGACAACCTGGTGCCCATCGCGGTCAGTACCGCACTCGATATCATCATTGAGGTCGCCCACGGCCTTCGCCACGGGCACAGCATTATTGGACCGACGGGCCAACGAATCATTCACGGGCACCTCGGACCGCAAAGAATCCGTCTTACTCCATCCGGAGAGATTGTAATCGTGGGCTTCGGAGCCCACACAAAAGGAAGGCATCCCGCATACACGGCTCCAGAAGTTGCACGTGGCGAACCCGCCACCATCTTGTCGGATCAGTGGGCACTCGGCGCCATCTTGGTCGAGCTCGTCCTCGGGGAACGTCTCTATACCCATGTTCCGAGCCCCCTCGACTCCAGCTGCGCCGGCGACGTGGAGCGATGGGTTGGGCGACTGGCAGCAGACTACCCAGACCTCGAAAGTCCTGTCCGGACCATGCTGGCCCCAAATCCTGCAGATCGCTTCGCGAGAGCCCACGATTTGCTCAAAGAATTACTGGCTGCAAGTCGCAGGATTGGAGGTACCGTCAATCGACGCCACCTGACAAGTCGGGTTCTCGTCCATGCCGACAAGCTATCGAAGGTACGTCCACCCAGGGACCCCTTGGCCCCCCTCCCGATCCAGCCTCCACGACGGGCGATTCAGTTCGAATCCGTACACCCAGCCGATGAACGAACAGAACCCATTATGGATCCTGGTATCGGCCACGATAAAGAGCTCGACCCGGTACCAATCCCCGTACAGCAACAGGAGTGGTTCGATGAAATCCAAGAGATACCACCCATGCCGGCACTCAACCTCGACATGGAGCCCATCGGCCCCCCAGCCCCAGAACCTGCACCGCCATTCTTGCCGAGTGAAGTTGCAGGCATGGCGCTCGGCTCTATGATGGTCATGCTCGGTGTCACATACGTCTTTTGGGTGCTCTAATGGATCCACTTAAAAATGAGATAATTCCCATCACCAACGGATTGGGAGTGGTTCCGGTACGAAGCCCGACGTTGCCACCTGCCACACATACCAATGTCTGGATCTTGGGAGAGCACCATGTGACCATCATTGATCCAGCCAGCCCGTATCCAGACGAACAACAGCGGCTCGATGAGATTTTAGAGATGGTCATGGTCGAGCGAATCGTTCTCACCCATCACCATGCTGACCACGTGGGTGGCGCACTGGCGATCCAGAAGGCCACGGGGGCAAAAATTGCGGCTCACCCCCTCACCCAGGAGCGGCTCGACTTTACCGTCGATGAGCTGCTTGAAGACGGAGACGTCGTCGTGACAGATGCGGGTTTCTGGAAGGTATTACACACACCGGGGCATGCCCGAGGACACATTTGTCTCCGAAATGCTGGTATTGGAACCATCATTGCGGGCGATATGGTTGCAGGCGTCGGAACAATTCTTATCGATCCGCCCGAAGGGAATCTGGCGCAATATCTTGAGAGCCTTCAAAGACTTCGCGACCTCAATCCGCGTTTACTCATGCCCGCCCACGGGCCCGTCATCGAGAACGCCGTCGAATACCTGAGCGAATACATTGACCACCGACATATGCGAACGCAGCAAATCGTTGAGCACCTTCGTTCGATACCGGGTGCAAGTGCATCCGATTTGGCCCAAGCCATCTACGCCGAACTCGTACCGGTCAACTTTCTGCCGGTGGCCGCACGTCAAATCCTTGCCCACCTCGAATGGCTTGAAGAGGACGGACAGGTGAAAATGAGTGGAAACGGATACCACCTGACTCAATCATGAACCGTCTTTTCATTACAGGTACCGACACAGAAGTCGGAAAAACCATGGTCACCGCCTGTCTTGCCGCCGCTTGGCGCGCACGAGGACAAACACCGCGAGCGGTGAAACCACTCGCGACCGGTTCCCCTCCACCCGGTGAAGACGCTGAATTCATTGCGAAAGCGGCGGGCCATCCACCCGCTGGATTCGCATGTCTACCCGAGCCCGCCTCTCCCGAGCGTGCAGCAAAGCAAGCGCGCATTCGAATTGATGATGAAAGTCTCGTGGCTTGGGTTCGCGCACAAACCGGTGACCCGGTCTTGGTCGAAGGTGTCGGAGGATGGTCAGTCCCCATTACGGAGGCCATGACAATCGAAGACCTCGCGATGGAACTCAAGGACCCTGTTCTTATTGTGGCCGCCAACCGCCTTGGAATGATCAACCACACACTGCTTACTGTAGAGGCCGTCCGCCAATGTGGACTGCCCATTGCAGGTGTCGTCATCAATCACCTTTCTGACGAACATACCGATCTTCAGAAGTGGAATACCGAAGACATTCGCCGATGGGTGGGACCGGGCACACCCGTCACTACACTGCACCACATTCTCAATCGTGATGAACTGGTCGTGCACGGTGAACGCTTGCTCAGCGAGCTTGGCCTTTAGTTCTTGGTGCTATCGAAGCAAGTGACCGTACATCTGTCTTGCGCTTGCGCCATGCAACGAGACTCTATGACGTCGGCACCAACCGGCTTGAACAGGGTGTCATCACCGGACTCTTCAGCGGCTTGCTTGTTCTTGGCTTCCGCCTCACGGGCGCCCTTGTGGCATGCCTTGTAATCGACCCGACCTGGGCTCACGAACACATCAAAGTCTCCGTGTTCCCCTTCCATATCGAGCAGGGCAGTCTCACATCGATCCGCGCAATCGTTGAAGTTGCTTACCGGCGGATACAAACCGAGCCCAACGCCGAGCGCCAAAAGACCCATACACACGAAGCATCCTGCTTTGGAAATATTTGGCATGGGGAATGGAGAATTGTGCGCACCCACGAAGGTCAGGAACGCGACAACAACTGATAGACCCAGCAGTACGAACGACAAGTTCTCAATCATGTCGAAATGTCTCCTATTGGGGCCAAGAGCCCAAGCGGGCCCAACCCTACCACCCGTATTGGTGAGATGGATAGCTTAACCGCTGAATGCCCACTTGTCCGACCCAAGCCAAATACACTTAACGAACAACAAAAGGGGCAACTATCTCGACCGTTCGGGGACCAATCCCACGCACCCTTTGTAAATCCTCAATGCCCGTAAAAAGACCATTACTCCTCCTGTTTTCAGCAATGCGAGTGGCGCGAACAGGTCCAATACCGGGAACCGTCTGCAATTGCGCCTCCGTTCCACTGTTGATGGAGATGCGTCTTCCCATCGCAAGCCGGAACGGAGACAGCCACTCTCGCTCGGATGGCGCAATCGTCGCGCCGGCGGCCAGCATGACTACCCCGCGCTCCTTGGCATGAACCAAAGTACCCACCGTCAAATCAGACTGGCGTATATGGCGGAATACAATGAACGCCAGAAGCAATACCGCCCACAGCGCCCATCCTTTATGCCTCAACGGATGCCTTCCACCGTTCGAGCAATTGTGTATGCACGGGGCCTGTTGCTGAAACATTCGCCGTCCGCCCATCCCCGTCATGCATCAACTCAAGCTGCAACCTATCGGTGGGAAGTGCAGTCGCGACCCGTTCAGCCCATTCAACCACGATGACACCTGGCCACATATCGACGGCTTCTTCAAACCCGATTGCGGCGGCCTCACCCGGCTTCAACCGGTAGGCATCTGCATGCAGCAGAGGCAATCGTCCGTCTTCGTATTCAGCCATCAACACAAAGGTTGGACTTACGATGGGTTGACTTATACCCAAGCCCGCACCCACTCCCTGAGCAAAACACGTTTTTCCCGCACCCAAATCCCCACGCACGGCCACCATCGTTCCGGAACGACTCAACCGCCCAAGCGCACGGCCCAGCCCAATGGTGGCTTCCAGGTCTGGTAAGTTTATTTTCCACATACAGACCCATTACCCGACAGGAGCGACCGTGCAGGTGTCGGAAACCAGAACATCTGCCTTCGAATTGCCGGACACCCCTTGGTGCGGTAGACGAGGTCGACTGGATACCGCCGCGAATGGACTTTTTTAATCAATATGGCTTGCTCGCCGTCTTTGTCTCTTTGGTATCGACTCCACTCGGAAACCCGGTACCGGAAGACTTGAGCCTGTTGGCAGGCGGAATGATCGCGGGTACCGGTAAAACCAGCATATGGAACGCACTGGCCGTAGGATATGCCGGCGTTGTGCTCGGTGATTGCATCGCATGGGCCATGGGGCGCCGGGTCGGACTCGAGCCCAATGGATTCCTTTCTCGCATCGCTGGCAGAAAACAAGTCGCGCGACTCAATCGCTTTTACCAACGGTTTGGCGACAGAACCATTTTAATCTGTCGGCAGCTCCCCGGTTTTCGACTGCCCTGCTTTTTTATTGCGGGTGCATCGGGAATGAGCATCAAACGATTTCTCCTCATCGATGGCTCAGCAGCCTTGATTACGACCAACGTGTTTACTTGGCTGGGATACCACTATGCCGAGGACCTCGTCAGCGTCGTGACGTGGCTTGAGCGTTTCCGACAAGGCGTACTTGTTGTTGCAGTGTTGGCGGGCACAATGATCGTCTACCGAATCGTGCAGTATCAGATCGAACGGAAAAAAATCTCAGCCGAAGAGTAGGTCAAACGGGAACGATCATGCGGGCCACCCGCCCGACAGATCCTTCTCGGCGAAGAACAGCCGTCATCTGCCCATCGCAGACGGCCAACCAGCAGGCACCGTCAGCGACTTCGGGTGGCAGGGTAAATACACGACCACGCACCCTGAGGGTCTCTCGGTCCGCCACCGACACTTCGTGTTCAGCCAAATGGCTCAGTGCCGCCCGTGGCCCGATTAGCCTGGGAATGACGCCTTGTTGTATGAGCTCGGGATCAGCCCACTTGATTCGCTCCGCACCTCTTTGTGGACGCAAAACGGGCCGCCAGTCGGTGCGGTCCGCAGCCAGCTGTGAAAGCTCCTAAAACCGAAGAGCACCCGTTAGATCGAAGGGTCCAGAGGATAGTCTCCGAAGCTGACATAAATGCCCGTGAGTACCGAGTGCCACAGCGATTTGTTCACCAAGAACACGAATATACGTGCCGCGCCCACACTGAACCCGAATGTCCACTTCATCTTCACGGAGGTCCAACAACTGCACGGAGTCGATCCGAATCTTCTTGGCTGCCACCTGAACTGACTTTCCTTCACGGGCGTATTTATAGAGCGGTTTCCCATCCACCTTGACCGCAGAATATGCCGGAGGTGTTTGCATTTGCTCTCCGCAAAACCCATCCAATAGGCGCTGGACGGAGGGGGCCTCGAGTTGAGGCACCGGAGACGTTCCGTTTTCGTCCCCCATCAGATCTCCGGTGTCCGTCGAGCGGCCCAAAGAGATTGTGGCGTCATAGATCTTGACGCCCTCATCCAAAAACTGAATCAAGCGGGTGGAAGGCCCAATGGCCAAGGGCAAGACCCCTGTAGCGAAGGGGTCAAGCGTTCCCGTATGCCCTATCTTCTTGATTCGGAGGGTAGACCGAAGCACCGCCACGACATCGTGACTGGTGATCCCGGCAGGCTTGTCCACCACCAGGAAACCGGAGATCATTCCTCTTCGCTCTCGATTCGGATGCGATCCAGTAGCGCATTCATCGCCAGCGCTTGCTCACCCTCTTCATCCACATGGAAGCGAAGACGTGGCGTGAACTTCATTCGCATGTTTCGACCGATATGACGCTGCAGATACCCAGAGGCTGCGTTCAACACCTTACAGATTT
>Ga0315320_10002126_pt1 | contig 16371 bp, 21 predicted proteins | sample M140m21515metaG_FD_203458 | JGI IMG/M metagenome (GOLD analysis project Ga0315320, IMG submission 203458) | Ammonia-oxidizing marine archaeal communities from Monterey Bay, California, United States - M1 40m 21515 | ecosystem: Environmental > Aquatic > Marine > Coastal | place: USA: California... | reverse complement strand
TGGTGTCACTGCCGTATCTTCGGTTGAAACAATATCGGATAGTAAATGCCCTTTGGTCGCGGCCACATGTATGGGTGGAGAATTTTCCAAGAGTTTTCTACTTTGTAATAAACTATCCAGTATATCACTTTGTACAATAGATTCCATTTCTAAATATTATGTAAATATATATAATTACTTATTCCTCTTTTACACCGTCTCTCATCTCTTCCTCAAGGGGATCTTTCTCCGGTTTGACAGAGAACAAACCGTCTGGTTTGGCCTCTTCTTCCACCAATCGAACATATCCTATTCTAGCGAGGGCACACCCCACCGCTATGTATATCGGGTCACCACCGGAAAGGAATATAATTAAATACATCATTGTCATTCCAAATATATCAGAAGGCTTCATTTATTTATTTCGTTATAATATTTATACTATGCACTACATGAATCGCAAGTTTCTACCGTGAATTGAATCGGTGATGCTTTGGGTTGAGAACGTAAGTAATATTGGCCAGTTTTAAGACCCTTCTTCCATGCATAGAAATGCATAGAGGTCAACTGAGAAGTCGTGGGGTTCGGTAAGTACAGATTCAGAGACTGTGATTGATCGATGTACGGTCCTCTCACAGCCGCGTGGTCGATCAGGGTCTTTTGACTTAGTTCCCATGTGGTTTTGAACACCTCTTTGATGCTGTCCGATAAAGTGGTATGTTGTACGCTTCCTTTGTCCTCAATAATTTTATTAATCAACTTTGGTGTCCATTCGCCAGTTTTCATGCATGTCAGTTGTAAATACTTGTTGATAATTACAAACTCGCCGCTGAGTACACGTCTGACGTATAAATTCGAGGTTCTGGGTTCGAAGGACTCTGTGTTTCCAAGAATCTGGGCACTACTCGCTGTGGGCATAGGAGCAGTAAGTAAAGAATTGCAGAGTCCGTGTCGCATCATATCTTCTCTCAGTTCATCCCAGTTAAATCGACCAGTGGGTTTCACATCCCATAGATTAAACTGAAATATACCTTTACTGGCAGGCGATCCTTGAAAAGAAGTATAAGCACCATATTCCTGTGCAAGGGCAACACTTTTCTTCACCGCACCATAATATATGGCTTCAAAAATATGTTGGTTCAACGACATGGCTTCCTCCGAATCATATGGAAGTCCCATCATTTGAAATACATCTGACATGCCCTGTACGCCAATACCGATAGGCCGATGCGCATTGTTACTACTTTCCGCCCCAAACACCGGATAAGAGGTTTTATCGATCACCTTGTTTAAATTGGTGGTAACAATGCCGGCCATTTCTACCAACCGATCAAAGTTAAAACCATGTTGTGTGACAAATTTTGGTAGGGCAATGGATGCAAGCGTACACACCGCTGTCTCGTCTTTGTCGTGGTATTCTACAATCTCGCAACACAGATTACTTCCTCGAATGGTACCTAAATTTTTTTGGTTACTTTTCAGGTTACATGCATCTTTATATAGAAGGTAGGGAGTACCAGTCTCTATCTGCGTTGTACATATTTGCATCCATAGATCACGGGCATTGATTACTTTACTACTGGTAACAGTCTGTTCATAGTGCCTATATAATTTATCGAATTCTTCGCCATATGCATCCTGTAACTTGGGTGCTTCGGTGGGACAAAACAGAGACCATTTTTCATCTGCTTCGACCCTTCTCATGAATTCGTCTGGGATCCACAGCGCATAAAAGAGGTCTCTGGCTCTTTCTTCTTCCAACCCGTGATTCAACTTTAGTTTTAATACATCGTGAACATCTTTGTGCCATGGCTCAATGTAGATTGCAAATGATCCTTTCCTTTTGTTACCCCCCTGATCAACATACCTCGCGGTATTATTAAATACTCTCAACATAGGTACCAGACCATTGCTGGTACCGTTGGTTCCTTTAATCGGTGTTCCTTTGGCCCGGATGTTGCTAACATCAATTCCTATGCCACCAGCGCTCTTGCTAATAAGAGCTACTTCTTTTAGGGTGTCATAAATACCATCGATGCTGTCATCCTTCATGGACATGAGAAAGCAGGAAGCAAGTTGGTGCTGTTTCATGCCAGAATTAAACAGTGTTGGTGAGGCATGTGTGTACCAACCTTCGGATATGATATTGTACATTTCAATTGCTTCGGGAGCAGAATCACATAAAAACACTGCCACGCGCATGAGTAAGTATTGGGGTCTCTCTACGATACCGTCTTTGTCCTTCAACAGATAAGACCGTTTGAGAGTTCGTATACCTATGATATCGTACTGGAAATCTTTATTGTGGTCAATATGAATATCAAAGTTATAACTTTTTATTTTCGATACAAACTCGTCCAGTAGTATATCTTCCAATTTCAACATAGCTTCGGTGAAAGAAGAAGGTGTATTGCTATGCAAATCAAACATCTCTAACCGACCGGCCAGTTCACCATATTCATACGATTGGGTGGCTAGGGACGCTGCTACTTCTGCCAAATAGGAAATAATGTCAGAAGTTTGCATCTTTTGAGCGATACCTTTGTCTATCTGTTTAGACAGTGTTTCCGTGTTTACAGTGCTTAACTGTGGCTTTATTTGAATGGCCCGTTTAATAAAAGTCTGTACCTTGGCGGTATCATAGGATTCTTCATTTCCGCTGCGATTTATGACAAACATGGTGAGTAACTATAGTAAAAATATGGATACTTATATATGGTAAAATAAAAATATATTTCATGAATTAAATAGAATAAAATGTTAATTATCTCGGAGCGTTTTTGCAACTATCTTTAAATTTGCCCCGGAGATAAAACCCGACATGAAGGATACAAATACGGTAACTACTATCACCAGTGCAATTCGAAGCACCGGTTGACGCCCGCAACACAACAAAACTAAAAACAGCACCAAGTATATTGGACCAGCGACCGTGATAAGTATAGATTCTGTTAGTGGTGCCGCCTTGTATACTCCTCCCAACACCGTACCGGCAATTGAACAACCTAACAAGAAAAACAATACTAAGCATATGTAATAGGATGACCGGATAAATCCTTCGATCTCGTCTGACTTATGTTTGTTGAAATACTTGCTTCTACGCATATTTAAAAGACCTTTTTCCTCGTCGTCATCTGACATTTCTTAATATCGTTATTCTTTATATATGTAGAAACAAATTAATCTATGTATATTTATATTTCAGGGGTATTGTATTATGGACCGATGTATTGGTAACTTTGGATATTTTCTAGTACCATTCGCTGGTTGGAGAACCAATTGGGTGGACCCACTGTTCATTGTTTTAGCAGTGGTTTGGTCCATTATTATAGAAACCAATGGGATAAAATTACCATGGAATGCGGATGATAATTCACTTATGACAACTATATTGTCCGGAACACTTGGGTTTTTGTTATCTTTGAATTTGGGCAATTATATGGCAATGAACAAAGATGGAGTATCGATATACAAAGAATTCGTTGGTAATGTAGAAGCGGTAGCATGGACCGTATCGACGGAGGGAGACAAATATAGTGTCGCGACTCTCGACAAAGATGTTGTGATAGAAGATGATTCTCCGGATACCATTCGACTCAAGTATAAAACATTCGCTATACTGAAAATATTACCATATGCTTTAAAGCATTATTACAGGGGAGATTTTTCATTGCAAAATATGCGAAGAAACGAGGAGAATAAACTTATTTTAGAAGTTATCGATGAGATTGAAAAACTTGATAGTGAACATCCGATTGATGCACTGATGTTTTTGTTGATGATTAAATTTAGACGAGTTGCGGGTGAAGGTGGGGATATAACGGTCATCCATGGCAAATGGGACATGGTGTTCGGACCATACGGAAATATTGATTCTCTAGTTAATTACAACACGCCGATTATTTTTAACTATATTCTGTCCACGGCGCTATTCTTTTATTTGATGCTATTGCCCCTCGGATATTCGGAACAGTCGTATTATAACATCGGTATTACCTTCGTGATCATGTACTTTTTTCTTGGTCTAAATGCCGCTGGAAAGATGCTCGCAAATCCATTTGTGAAATTGCCAAAAGGTATCACCGTGTTCCCTACAGTGTCAAATGTAGCAAAATCGGCCAGAGTAACCATAGAGAATATAGAAAAATACGGAGAACGAACTAAGGCCAGTTTAGAGAAAAAGAACAGTGTATTTAATAAATTATTATATTAACGACCAACCACCCCCGCTGTGTAATGGTACGGCCTTCTCTACTACTCCATGACATGCTCTTTTCAACTCAAACTGACATCTCTTAAAAGTCTCGTATGTACTACCATTCTTTGTATTCCTAAAATTATTCATCATACGAGACAATATACGCCAGAATTCCTCGTCCCATTCCATTCGCCATGCGCGTAACATCTTTGGTCCCCACGAGATAAAGATGGCATTCTTTTGGTCGCTACAGGCCATCTCGAGATACATCTGCGGCACGTAGTAGTAGGTGACCTTTGTGTTGCATTTTTTCGATTTGGCGGGACACTTGATTTCCAAAATACCTTGGTCGGTGATTTTTAGGTCTTCTTCGGATGGGTCAAATATCTGATAAAACCCATCTGGGGTGGCGGACAACCATTCCACACTGTTGTGCTGAACGTGTGGGGCCTCAAATGCCATGATATCGTTCTTTCTGTTGAGGAATTCAACCATTGCGGTATCTTCATGCTGACATCCCCATGCCATCCAACCCTGCTGTTCTTCGGTGAATGGCTCCCGTTTCCTCCCCTCGAACACCTCCTCATACCATATCAACCGTTCTTCGTCGGTCTTGCAAAACAAGAAATTACTCAGTTTACTGCCCGATAATTTATTTTTCCGCTTTGCAAACCATTCTGGCGTGCGTTGTTGGGGTTCGTTTAGACCCTGTTGGGTTAGTGAAAAGAAGCGTTCGTGGTCAATGTCACTCATTTGGTATAATCCATTAATGCTTATATAGTATATATTTTATTATTGGGTTTTAGAGTATGAACCGGCCCGATATATAAAAAATAACATATAAATACAACTGGCCCGACTTATAAATGTCGGACCCGAAGATGGCCCGACCATACATTGCCGGTGCACAGCCGTGGATACAAAATCCAATGTTCAAAAAACAAATGTATAAAAGACAATGCGACCATTAATAAACCATGACACGTAAAAAATACGAACGTGATACTTATCACGATGAATACACCAGCGATTCCAGCACTACCTCTGAAGAACCAGAAGAAATTGATGTGGACACTGCCATCAAGATTATCGATAATCGATGGAAACATTGGGGGGATACCTCTGTGGGTACATGGGCAGATTCGGTTGATTTGTATGAATTTCTCGTGGAGAGACAACCCAAACTGTTTCGTTACAATCACCGGCACCTTCTACTCCCACGCGAAGGCGATATGGTAGCGGATCTACACGAGTTGGTTAAATATTTATGTGACGATTTAAATATACCCTCTACCATTTCCAAAGTATCTCAGGTAGTGTACCATATTTTATCTTGTAGAAATAAGTATTGCGTTATTTATAGAGACGACACGCACTGGACAAAAAGTTGGTCTAGAAAACTACGGGAAATGGAACGATCCTTTTAATTATACATATAAATATATTATATTTTACAATAAAATGTGTGGTATTCTATTCGCTGAAACGGACGACAGTCATCTATTTATTAAAGCCCTTCAAACACTTGAGCCAAGAGGACCAGACGAGTGCAAAACGTATGACGGTGGTGGGTACATGATGGGACATACAAGACTGGCAATTGTAAACCCCCATACGGCAACACAGCCGTTGGTAAGAGGGCCGTGGAGACTTGTATTCAACGGTGAAATATACATGGACCACGGAGAAGGATCCGACGGAGAAGTCATACTGGATATGGTGGAAAAACATGGGCCCATAAAAGCCCCAGAATATTTGGATGGCATATTCGGATATGTACTGTACAATGTAAATACCGACGAATACTACGCGACTAGAGATCCGATAGGGGTGATTCCGGTATACATGGGTATTTTTGAACAAGGGTGTTGGGTGGCTTCCGAATTAAAAGCACTCGAGTTTTGTGAAAATGTTGCGATTGTACCACCCGGGTATGTGATAACAAGAACGGAGGTAAACAAGTACCGATTAAATTATCCCCCTCTACCAACAGGCGAACACGGTCTTATTCGTGACATATTGGTAGGGGCCGTGGAAAGAAGAATACCAAGAGAGGTGCCATGGGGAGTCTTATTATCGGGTGGGCTAGATTCCTCTATTATTTGTGGTATACTTAGTAGTATAGACCGACCAAAGGGATATCCTGCTATACACTCCTTTACCGTAGGGTTGGCAGGCTCCCCCGATATCGAGATGGCTAGAAAGCAAGCAAAGCTATGCAACACCATTCACCACGAATTTATCTACACCGTTGAACAAGCGCATGAGCTTCTAATGGATACTATTTATGCAATAGAGACCTACGATGTAACTACGGTGCGTGCCTCTGTCCCACAATATATTCTGGGCTCCATCATAAAAAAATTCGGGATAAAGGTGATTCTAAGTGGCGAGGGGGCAGACGAATTATTTGCTGGTTATCTTTACAACAAGTATTGTCCTTCTAGAGAAGAAATGCAAAATGAATGCATTCGCAAGATGGAGGATCTCCACTTCTACGACTGTTGTAGAACAAATAAAACAATGGCAGCCCATGGTATAGAGTGCCGTGTTCCTTTTCTAGACAAGACCTTTGTTCGATATGTTATGAACATTGATCCGAAATACAAAATGTCCGGTGATAAAATAGAGAAGCACATATTACGCGAAGCCTTCAAAGATGTTTTACATCCAGATATATACCAGAGAGAGAAGGCGCAATTCTCCGATGCGGTTGGGTCCGAATGGATCGATTCTTTACAGGAATATGCCGAGAAACAAGTGTCTACCAACAGGATGTATACTCATCAACCGCCTATGACCAAAGAAGCGGCGTTATACAGAGATATATTTCACTCTTGTTTCGATTTGGAAAAAGCAACCTGTTGCAAATATCACCATGACACAATCGCTTGCTCTTCCTCATCTGCTCATAAATGGGGGAAATTCGAAAGTGATCCAAGTGCAAAATCTTTGTATAAATAATATATAGGTATAATGTAAATGGATTTTATCAACGATAGTAAATACGAAATAAAATTAACACAAACCTTTAAAACCTTGGATATATTCAAATTGGTATTTGCCATTGTTTATATTATGTTAATATCTATCATCATGTACGCTGAAGTAGAAGTAAACAAGGTATTACAGGATTGGCTTATCATCTTAACGCATGCGGCAGGGGCACCTCTTATTATCGCATTGTGGAAAACACAGTGGTTGGCAATCACTCTGTTGATTGGGATTGTTTTCAGTGTTGCTTCCCATGCCTCAATTATTTTTGATTGGAATGTAGACAAAATAGAACCAATGGATATTGCATTTGCTAATTTGACACTGGTATTAATAGCAATTGTGGTTATTTTTGATAAGATTCCAGAGTGGACCATCCCCGTATTGTTTACACTCACGGTGTTGAACACAATATTTTGGGATGTTGTATGGGTATATTCAATAACCTCTGGGATCATCAATTTATGCGTGGCCGTATATGTTTGTTATCGACTGTGCGTTCCTACCCCGAGAAGAAATGTAACTTTTATGGTCATCGGGCTGTTGATGGGAATATGTGGGACTGTATTTTTTCTTCGAGATGGACACCACAGTGATAAGAATTATGCTATACTTCACAGTGTGTGGCATATATGTTCATACGGCTCTCTATACTTTGCGGTTCGGTCCATACGGCCCGATGTAGATATACAAGAATTACGAAGGCCTAGAATAGAATTTGCTAGAAAATTAGAGTTTGGTAAATTTGCTTATAAAGATTAACATTTAGTTTTTTTGCTTGGAGGTTCGTCTTCCGAATCGGATAGTACACGTTTACTTTTCACATGTATCGCGTAATCCTCGTCGTCGTCCTCGTCTGTTTCGGTTTCCGATCCAGAAGGATAATCTTCTTCTTCCTCCTCACTGTCGATATACTCTTCGATATCGTCGTCTTCTGGGTCGGTGTCTCCTGCTTCCCAGTCGCTGCCGTCTTCCTCTTCTGAAGACATGTGATTTAATAGATCGTTTATTTCTTTCCACGATTGTTCCTTGTGGTAAGAGAACATTTGTTTCCATGGGAGAGGGTCCGGACCAGTTTGATAAAATTCAACCGAATTTTTTGCTGCCCATGCTTCTACTTCGCCAAGTTGTTTACGCTCCATACATGAATGCGTTTCCACTTTGCCAGAGGTAAGGACAAAGGTCAGGTCGAAGGTCTTTGTATAGGAAGTAACCCTTTCACAGAAGATCGCCTCGATCACGTCCGTTTTGCGGTAGTACAATGCCTCTGCGGACAATACTTCCTTGTCGCGAAATACAACATCGCTCATGTTGGTAGTCTTATGTACACGCGCGGGTAGGACGAGATCCTTGGCACATGTAACAAAGTCTTTTACCAGTTTCTCCACCTCGAAATTCAAGGCGTCCACTGCCACTTGGTCTTCTGTGTCATCGGATATTCCCGCTAACCACGATTGTGATTTAAAGTGTAACGCCTCTTTCTTATGGTAAGTCCCATCGACCAATATGAACAATTGGGCATGTTCTTCAGTCAGTGAGGCCGGAAACAGGTATACCTGCTTTTTGGGGATTTCGGAATTCAGAAAGAAAAGTTTTTCATCTTTATGTTCCAGAGTGTCGGTTTTTCGTAGATTGGTACAGGTGAATTTCATTTTGTATAATTATAATCAATGCTTTTATAGTTAGTTTTTTATTTAATATCGGACTTTGTCTCCTCTGCGTTTGGAATCCACCGGTCCCCAGATGCCAACAATACTTGCATGTCTGTGTGTGTCGGACCATCTTGTGCGTGGGTCGGGCCACTATCAGACTTGGATTGGAAATGGTGTGCTACATAGGGCTGATACTGTTTGAGGTGAGCTGCTTTGAGTATACTCCTTATCATTTCTATGAATAGGGTTATTATATATACATCGATCTCGTATAATTGCAACAAGTATTACCAGATTCAACAAAGCAACGATGCCGGCTTCTGAACCCAATATATACAGCTTTAACATCAGGCCATATGCACACCATAGTATTGCCGAAACCAAGTGCATGATAACAGACCAACTATGAAGATCGGCAGTAGTGTACATTTTCCTTACCTTCCATACCTGTGGGACATTGCTTAACATGGATATTAAAGCCCCACAGGTGGCAAAAATATCAGGTAGATTCATTTGTATTAAATTTCTATTGGTATATAGTATTATTTTTATAATTCGCTTGTATCTCTCTTGCTTCTCAATAGATTCCTGTATTGCGAAGAGGAAGTGGGGGCCCCTTTCTCGTCTCGAAAATTCACCAGAATGTTTCTGTATAAGGATTCATAAGTCATTTTAATATCACTCACATTCCTAGCGCCGGTAATAACTATCTTGCCGCTTCTAAAGATTAAGAAGACCAGTTTGGGATTAATCGATCGGAATATCAGACCCGGGAACAAGTCCGGTGTATACGACACGTATAGACCGAATTTATCGGCGATGTCCTTCAATTTGATAGGAAATCCCACATTTGCCGATGCTACAACGTTCTGTATTTCAAAGTTTTTAAACATAACCGGTATGCCCAGATTCTGGAATATACGAACGTATTTTCTTGCTGCCAATCTTGCTTGCATGGTTGATTTGGACCCAGTAACTACCATGTTTCCAGAGGCGAAGGCCAAGGCGGTGGTTCTAGGCTCAATCGTTCTCATTGTGGCCGCTGCGAAGTTCTGAGGATTAAATTCTAGGCATTTGTAATCCAATGCTATCTTGTGTAAATTCAGACCAGACACGCCGAGGGAAAAGGTACTTACCACATTTTGTAAACGAAATGGGGGAACTTGCACTTGGACATTGTTATGCCCCAGTGTTTTGAAGTCCAAATTTTGTTTCTTAGGCTTTTTTACTTTAGGCATTTTGCTTTGTAAGAATATGTATTATATACCCTTGTAAAGTATTTACGGTATTCCTCCCGAGGCGCGCTTTATATATATTATTACAAAGCAAAAACAAGTGGCCCGACTATTATTATATATATATGGTCGGGCCAGTATATCAAATGGATATTTTATTATCATTCTGTAAGTTGTTTTTAGCACTTATGACTTGTCAAATACTACACGAAATATATTTACTTTCTATAAATATACCAAACTAGACAGTGAAATGGTGGAAAATTACCGCCAACAGGCGAAGAATTTATTATTGTCATCGCCCAAAGTATTGGATGAGGAAGTTGAATTATTGGAACAGCAGGCGTGGGATAATTCTTCTAATAAATATCCCATTGTTATCCGAAGACTAAGTGTTGGCCTGAGCATTGACGAGGCCATCGCGGAATTGGAACCCATACAAAAGATTCAAGAGGAAGAGACCATGGTAGACGGTGATATTACTTGTCCCAAATGCCATAGTAAGAAGGTTCATCGTATTGAAAAACAAACCAGAAGTGCGGACGAATCGGCGACGGTGTTTTGTTATTGTTCAGAGTGTGGTAAGAGGTGGAAATTCTAGTATAAATATAATACCGCGTATTTAAAACATGGAATGGTATAAAATATTGTTTATTATTATCTGCTGTATTTCCGCTTTTGGGTGGCTTGTATATTGTCGTCGTAGATACAAAGAGTGGCGCGATAAAAAGAATGGGGAACCCATATTTACACATCTTGATTATGAACCGCCTACATTACAGGCCGATCTCATGAATCCTTATGCCTAAAGACCATCGGTGTATTTCGCCCTCGGTGGCCCCCTGACAAAATATGTAATTTTTTTACACAAGCTCGCCATTTTAGAAGGCTTCTTTTGCTTCAGTGGTGTGAAATCGTCTTCCGCATCGCACTCATCCATTGTCCATTCGTCGTCGGTTATCTGAAAAATCTCTCTTTCCGGTGAGGGATCTCTATTCATTTCGGAGTATATATATTACATTTATAGTATTATAAATGAGAGTTGTGTCCATTGATCCCGGTCTTCGTAATTTTGGTTATGCAATTGTACAGGATGACAATCTTATCGCATTTGATTCCATTTGTATTTGGGATTTAGTTCCAAAAAAGAAACGAACCGACTATCCGTATATAGCCAGAGTATTGGTTGAGAACACGAACATCTTTAAAAACGCCGATGTGATTCTAATAGAAAGACAGATGCAAGCAAGAATGAAAATGATAGCCTGTGCCCTACGTTGTTTTTTCTGGGATAGGTCTAGAATGGTAGCGCCACTATCGGTTCGCAAATATTTCAAGATAAGTACCGGTGTGTACAAGGACAATAAGAAAGCATCCATTGCCTTGGTACCAAAATTCTTTGACGAGAAACAAATGAAACGGTTTATGACACATAAGAAAAAGGACGATATAGCAGATGCGGTGTTAATGGCGATGTATTTTATAAAAAAATAGTATATAACTTTTTATTTTATTTACAAATGGCTGATAGATCTGGCCGTAAGGCTTATAAAAAAATGTCAGCAGATGGTGAAATTTTATCGGATATCGTTGTAGAGAGAGAGGGTAGTCACTGGTGCGATTGGCACGATGTCCTCCTCATCTGCAATAGTGTCGGTCTTTTCTGTGTAGGAGTGATAATGTTGGTCGTTTTGATACTTCTTATTGTGTGGCATGCCCATAGTTGATAAGGGTGGTAACTCCGGGCATTGGATCAACTTTGTAAATATGTCCAATCGAGACATTAACTCCCGTGCCTTGCTTTCTATTTGTAAGTTATCGGGCCTTGCATCAAAAGTTCGCCACCTTGAAACCCAACCGGTCTCATGAACACTCAGTCGTAGTCTGCCCCTGTCTACAACATCTTGCAAATCTTTTAGCGCCTCTTCTACCGCCCTCTTACTCTCATGTGCCGGGTGATGTATTGATAAATTATCGTAGCTTTTTAACATGGAAGAAATGGTTTCCACCGTGTGGGTTTCTTTTATATCCGGGTCCGCATTGGCATTTAAAATATAATCAATTGCATAGGTTGTTCCGCGGAATAATATGTTCCTACCAATGAAGTACGTGCCTGCTGCCGCAACCGGGTAATACATGACCCATGCCATTTACTTTACATAGGAAAACACATATATACGTGATTCTCGACAATGTTCGCTCATAATTGATTGTAACTTGGAACCTTCTAATTCTACACAAACTGGTTTTTTCCCAAAAATAAGAAGAACGCTCTTGCTGTACGCTTTGTACACGACAAACATAACCCTTTCCGGATTTGCCTTGCAAGTGGTCACTACGGCACGAAGTGTTTTATCGGGTATTTGATTGTGATGAATAGCACTCATAATCTCGTCATAAGAAGCCTCCGATTTTACAGAGGTGATACTAGTAGGTTTACCCTTTAATATTTCCATTTAATAATATATCTTTTTCATTTATACTTAGAATTTTAGTTTATAGCTTACTTCCTCGCATTCTCTTTTAGCAGCCCCATTAAAATGTTCATCGATAGCCTGTTGAATCGCTTCCCATCCTACCGCGTACCTAGTCCATTCGTCGTTGGTGGGGTCAGTGGAGTTATGGATAGCTACTACTTCGCCAGCCACATTGACTATGGGTGATCCAGATGAACCGAAGAAAGAATTCCCGTTTTCGTCATGGGTATATGCACCAAATGTATTGTTCACGCATATGTTCACCCGCTTTTTTGTAATCTCGTCCAAGTCCATACGAAAAGGAAAGTTTCTATCGATTTCACTGTAATTGTCGTCGGGGTCGTACCGATACGGGTTGTGAATCATCAGCAGTGGTTCTCCTACCACTGCCGCTGTTGGGGACACCTTAAATGTTTTTATGTCCTGTTTGGTACTTGTTACTATTTTCATAAGTGCAATGTCCATCCCCTCGCTGTTATACACGGTCTCTGCCACCCCCCACGAACCATCAGACCACGCGATTCCTTTAAGTCTACCTACCGCGAACTTGTTGTATTCCTTGTAAGAACCGTGCTCCTCTACCATTGACGCAAACTCTTCATTTTCCATCTGTGATTCTCTTTCTGACATGTTGCAATGGGCACAAGTCAGTACCATTGGACCTTGGGCAGTTTCAATCATGCATCCACTTCCATTCGACTCCACGCAAACCATAGCTTCTATATTTACCGGTGAATTTTTAAACCAACCAGATCCCGTAACCTTCTTTATTTGTTGTTCACGTTGGTCCACTGTAGCACGAATCAGTTTCGAAAACACTTGCATGTCGTTATATATATTGTATATGTATGCATCTAGGCGGGGTTTCTTGTCGGGTATACGTACTTCGTCTATAGAAACATTTTCGTATATTTTCTGTCCGATTATAAGCGAATATTCCGGAAACCCCTTGGCGTCCGTACCCTTTCCTACAATATCTGCTTCCTTCCATGTCATGCTGCTGTCGTGCCACATTTGTACTCTTCTTCTTAGAACTGGGCTCTTTTTAGGTCTTCTTGGATATTTGGGTCTTACTCGAGCTTTCTTTTTTTCCGGTTTTGTAGCAGCTTCCTCGAAATAAATCAAATCACGGCAATCTTTGTACACCATATACTTTTCCATTGTGCTGAAACCATCAATGTAATAATCCATGTAACCATCTCCCCTCCTGTTCATAACAAACTGGTCGCTGTTTGGTACCCATGAATCCATAAACAACAGATGGGTATCGTTGTATGCCACCACAACACGCGCATGACCATTAAAAGACAGCCCCACTGGGATATTGCGATCAATGCGTGATTCTATGTGATGACCAATCAGGTGCAACACCCTTCTTTCCTCAAAGTCTTTATATCGTTTTTTGGCAGCCTCTTCGTCTTCCAACATTTTATGGTTCTTATTATTTTCATTCTGAGAAAAACCTGCTACAGGGAAATATACAAATTCGGGATCATTTTGTATATTTTCATGTAATTTGCGACCCAATGCCAGACCAATATCCAGCATATCGGCATAATCACGGAGTTCTGGCAAATTATATTGGTCATTTATATATTTGTTCATCGCATAGTACATTTTTTGCCAATATTTTTTAGCTTTTATGCCTGTCCATGATTTACCAGTTAGCTTTTCTCTCTTCGTTAGATGAAGCAAATTAAGAAAGGAAGCAACTGTACATGCGCCATCGTCACCCTGATTGATCCAATCCCATTTAGCTGTAGAATGACCATAATGTTTGAATAGAGTCTCTACCCTTTCAAACTTTGACAGTAGATCCAGTCTTCGTTTTTTTGCTTCAGATGCTGTCAACCCCTGTGTGAACTCATAATCTTCGCGTTTTGCCTCACTGACAGTCTCTATACCTCTGGTTTCGCTTCTACCGATTTTCAAAAATGGTTGGCCTTTGTCAACATCGTTGCGAATCTTGTTATATGGTTGGGACATTTATAATTATGTTTACCTCTTTAAATATTCCATTACCACTCTTTTCCCACCATCGTACATGTTTTTCATTTCCGCTGGTTTGATGTTGGTAAAGTTGGTATACACCGCGTCGTCCGGTGAAAATATATGAATCACAATGTTACCCTTACGAAAAGTATTGCATGCCTTTGCTCTTATCTCGTCATGGGATATTTCCAAATACCTTGCCAACTCCTTTAAATCATTGTTTAGGGTGCTCAACATTTGGTCCGTCATAACGCGAAACGATTCTTCTATCAGAGGCAAATACCCTTCTGGTGTAGTAGCTTTGAAGAACAGTTCGTAGCAATTAATTGGATAGCATATCATAACATCAATCTCGCAACCCCTTGGGTGTTCCTTTATAAACTGGAAGATCTCCTCCACTGGGATAATATGACGCAATGCACCATCCTGATACTTATGGGGTCCGATCTGTATCGGTGGGAATACGATAGGGACAGAAGCACTTGCGGTAATCGCATTCTCCAAATTATCAGTAAAGGTCTCGTATTCACAGGTATCTTTATTGTATGCACCTACCTTGAGCGGGGTAAAACATAAAGTCTCATTGAAATTGTCAGTTATTAATTTACGCATCGGTGCATTGGAATATAGCGAGTCATAATACCATAATGCGTCAATAGCATTGGCATAAAAGCCCCAACGAGTATGTGGTTCGATGACATGAAATCCACCCAACTCGAACAAATCCTTTGCATGTTCCATTTTGGAATCAAAGGTTTCCGGTAGGGTTTGTGACACGAGACCTCCTACAATGGCTCCAGCACTAATACCTGCTATTTGGTGCCAATCCACCCTATTCCTACCTTCTACTCTATACAACCCATGTAACATGCCTACCAATACCGCACCTCGGTCTCCACCGGCGCTAAGTGCCAATAGTCTCGGGCCTCTTTTGATCGGGCCACTTCTAGCGTCGCTTGTTTTAGAATTCATTATACAAAACAAAATATTAATTTATATATTCTAAATATACTATAAAGGTTGGATTGCCGTGATAAAATGCAACAATCATTCTACGACGAGAAACAACAGATTGATAAACAGCGTGAGGCGGCGGATGTCATTTACAAATGTTTTATGTCCTCCGATCCTACCACCCTGAATACTGTCATACGAGAAATACGAGATTTGACTTTAGCAGAATTCCCAAGTGGGTCCGAACGATTGCGCGCAATGTTAAATAGAGCATTAGAGGGTGATTCGCGCATTGCAAAACACGGGGCACTTCTGTTTGGGTTGTACCTAACCCCGGAATATGCAAACAAACTTATGAAGGAGTCAAAGGTGGACCCGGCAAGGTTTCGTTGTTACTACACGCAACATCTGCCCAAGATGTGCCAAGATCATTTGAATGGTAAGCCGAGATTTGATTCGATGCAAGCATTTGTAGAAGAAGCAAGAGTAAGATATATTATCATTTAAACACCATGTGTACTACATATTAATTCTTTTATGTCGGTCTGTGTCTCCTTGTATTCTACCACTCTCATCTTCTCCTTCATTTTCATGGCAATGTAACACAAAATGAATACATAATTTAGTATAACCAGAACAAAACATGTATCGATCAATAACTCTCGCATCTTTTTCATGCTTGTATTGTATATATATACCAGCTATTTCATTGTGGCTCGATACCAAATTCACAGGGTTAGTATACATAAAGTACAATATGTTTTTCATAATACCTGCTATATACCCACTAGACGCTATTACAGGCGTAATCTTAAGACCTGCTGTGCAAGCCTAGCTCAATCTCGAGACAGGGCCTTGATTTGAAAAACTTTTTTTATTTATTTAATTTA
>Ga0315320_10002124_pt1 | contig 16374 bp, 12 predicted proteins | sample M140m21515metaG_FD_203458 | JGI IMG/M metagenome (GOLD analysis project Ga0315320, IMG submission 203458) | Ammonia-oxidizing marine archaeal communities from Monterey Bay, California, United States - M1 40m 21515 | ecosystem: Environmental > Aquatic > Marine > Coastal | place: USA: California... | reverse complement strand
TTCGCTTAAACCAGACCACCAACTAGATGGACTTGATGAAGGACTGGGTGTGGATGAAGGTGCCGGTGATGGACTTCCTGATGCAGGTAAATCTTCTAAATATCTCATGAAAGAGTTGTTCAAAAGGAGATCCACGATGGGAATATTTAAGATGTATTTAAAGAAAAAGATAATAGCAAATAAGGCATAAAAAATCCAAATATGGATTTCCACAAAACGTACTAACACCGGTTTCACATCAGGAGCAGTGGGAACACGTAAAATATAGACTAAAAAGAAAAACACAATTGTAAACCAAATTAGAATAAACACTGACCAAGGATCATTTAAAAATTGATACGTCCATTCAATGGTATAACCAACAATATTGTTTTGCTCGCTTTTTGGTAAATTATAATAACTTCCAAAGAATGCAAGGAAAAGTACTAAAGCGAGTACAATGTCAATGGTTCGACTGTAAGCCAATTGACCACTGCTTTCTGTACCAACCGGTCGTTCAGCAAAAATAGCAATTCCAAGACGATATACAACATAAACAGTGACCAGCCAAAATAAAATAGTAACGGTGGTAATATTAAAAACGGCTTTTACAATATCGCTAAAATCAGTTGATGCGCTTGATCCAGAAAATGGAATAGAATCACTTGGAGCGGGTGCTGGAACAGGAACGGGTGTTGGTGGAGTTGGCGTCGAAGTTAGTAAAGGTGATATTTCACTATCATAAGGAGTGACTGTTTTTCCTGTTATCTTTGTATCAGGACCATCTTCTTGGTTACACTCTTCTTGCTTATTCTGATCAGGACTGGGTGTTGGTGCTTTGCTGGGACTCGGTGCTTTGCTGGGACTCGGTGCTTTGCTGGGACTCGGACTAGGCGATATTCCTGGGGCACTTATACCGGGTGATTTAATAGTTCCAGGAGAAATACCCTTTGGCGTACTTGTCGAATTATAAAAAGGATCATATGGTTTATTTGTTGCTAAAGACATAATTATATTTTATCTGTATATAGGGTGTTGATATATTTTGTAATATAACAACAGCTTAATCTTCATTAATATATATTATGATACCTGGTTTGACGATAATCAAAAATCACTGCACAATAAAGAGAAAAATAAAGCAACCATAAAAACAACATGATTTATTTCTTGACTTTCCGGTAAAATAAACAATATGCTTTGGGTGTTACTAATTTCGATTGATGAATGTGTCGTTCCACGCGATTATCATTATAATGCACCCATTCATTGAGTATATTTTTTACATAAGCTGTATAATGTCCTCCCATTGTTCCCCCACTATGATTACAAATACCGTATAAATCATATACATAGGATTTGGGTTTATATCCACTTACATATTTTGATAAATCCAATCCCTCTAAAGGAAATTGGATTTGTTTTTGAATTTTTCGATGTCCATCCATGTGAAACCGCTTTAAAGTAATAATCAAAATAGATGGAAAATTCCAAAAAGTAATGCGTTTTTTCACATCTTCGCGCTTTTTCGTTTTTTCATTGTACCACGCATTGTCTCCTTCAAGCAATTCATATTGTGTAAAGGCATCGAAACATTGATATATGTTGGTCGCATTTTCCGGAATTTCTAAATCCAATAAAAAATAAGGCTCCGGATTCAATGACAATGTTTTAGTGCCATTTGCTTCTACCAATTCCGATACATATATTCCGTAAAACATATCCATGATTTCGGAATATTCACGTTCATATGTTTGTTGTAACATTTTGTAACAACATTTAGCCAGTTTATCCACATTATTTTCCACTTTTCCCTTAATATTGAGATTCACTTTTCGACATATGCTATTATGCATGCATTCCACAATAAACAACAAAAACTCCGGTAAATCATTTTGCGCATATCCTGTAAATAAATCGCGATCCTTTTTCTCTGCCAATTCGTGAATATAATGGACAAATCGATTTGGAGACACCACTCCGTTGGTTTTCCACATAACTTGTCGTAAATTATTCCATTCGTCAATAATAATTGCATCTGGCAATGTTTTATCATAATATTGTGCATATTGCTTGGATTCTAAAAACTCGTTTAATTCGTAAGTATGATTCAAAGCTTGCATGCAAGAATTTAGGAAACATGTATTTCCTAAATTACTTAAACCAGTATAACCTTTGTTTTTATACTTTTCCATGTGCTTATCCATGAATTTATATATTAGTTTGTATTAAAATATAAACATATGTCTTTATATTGTATTAGTTATGGATAACAATCAAAGCAATATTAATGAAACTGCCGATCGTTTGACCAATTTATTATTAGATGAGATGTTGCGACAAGTGCGAGAAACACCAACTCCTTCATCAAGACCGTCTCGTCGTCCTCCAGGACGAAATAATGGACGTATAAATAACAATACAAATGTTCAAAATCGTTCCGTTAATGTTTCACAACGGAATTTTACCAATTTACTGGATACTGTCTATGATATGATGCATATTTACAACAACAATATACGTGATTATAATCGTAACATCAATCAACTTATGCAATTTGTATTAGACGCACAATCAATGATTCGTACGCAACAAATTCAAGCAAATTGGAATAGTAGTCCTATTGGAAATATCAATCCTCCGAATCTCCAAAGACAAACTGCGCAAACATTTACCACACCAAATCCTGTTCCAGATAGTTTTGCCACTCCAAACAACCATTTTCGATGGACGAATTTGGGTACAACTGCAGCAGGAGGAGGCGGAACGAATAATACTACAGGATTGAATAATGGAAGTACCAATTTGTTGTTTTCGTATATGTTCGAACCGCTGTTTAACGAACAACAAAACGATAATTTGCGACCCATGAACCGAGATGAAATTAACATGAATACACGCACTTTTACATACGAAGAAAATTCGTTACCTGAAGACAGGCGCAGTTGTCCTATTAGCATGGAGAATTTCCAACTGGGAGATATAGTGTGTGAAATTCGTGGCTGTGGACACACATTTAGGCGTCCTGCGCTGATTAATTGGTTACGCAGAAGTTCGCTATGTCCCGTTTGTCGATATAATATTCGTACGTACCATGAGAATTCGGCAAATCAATCCACAAATAATAATAATAATAATGAACCCAATTTATTGGACTTGTCTATTTTCAATGTAAATGGTGAAACCAATAATACGGTTTATGGACCACAACCTCCTTCTCCTGTTCCCGAACCACCAGCACCTGCAACCGCCGATTCAACTGTTAGTGTTGAAGACGACGAAGACGTTTCTGATATTGAACTAGACTTAAGTGTCGATTAATTTTCTAATTATACTATATAATGGCCTCCCTTTGTAAAGGAAAAAGTGTAAAAGCACCCAATAAATGCAGAAAGCTAAAAGGTTGCAAAGTTGCAAGTGGTAAAAAACGCACTTTTTGCAGAAAGAAGAAAAACAGTTCCAAGAAAACAGCTAAAAAGAGAAGAACCACACGTCGTCTTCCAGAAATAGCTCGTTTAAAGGGGTACAACAAGAAGACTTATAACGAATTAAGAAAATTAGGCGTTTTATAAATAATTCGTTATACCTATTAAACAATAGTTATAAACATAATACAGTTATTATGTTTACAAATTGGTTTTCCCAAAAAAAGAGTGAAAAAGTGGGATTTGAGGACATTCTATATGCATGTCAAAATCGCGATCATTGTTTATTAATCAATACATTGTTATCTACTGAGCAACAATGTTTGATAGTTGGAACACTTCCCATGGAAAATGAAGAACAAACCATCAACCATCTCCTCCAAACCAATTGCCATGATAAGATCATCATTTTGTATGGAAAACATAATTGCGATACCAAAGTCGAAGAAAAATACAAACAATTATGCGAATTAGGTTTTAGTCATGTTTATATTTATCATGGTGGATTGTTTGAATGGCTTTTACTGCAAGATATTTACGGATCAGAATTCATTACCACCTCCAAAGAAAATGATATTTTATCTTATCGACCCAAACCACTGTTAAAAACACCGCGTATTGCATTTTAAACATGCAATATTTTCTTCCAACACTGAATTCGCAACTTTGCTTGTTGCATCAATAACGGATGCTGTTGTTTTGCAAAATCCGTTATTAATAATCCATCTGTATCGTGGCAAAACATACGATGTTGAAACAATTCATAGCTATTTGTAAAAGCATTTTCAATCGATTCTTTGTTTTGCACCATGTGATATACCATGGCTCGATCAAAATCATATGCCGCCAACAAATCGGCTTCGCGTACAATATGATAAGCCCGCATATAGTCTCCCAAATCTTGTGGGAATCCGTTTTCCTTTACTTTGGAATAGGACATGGTAGCTATGATTTTTTTAATCATAACTATTTCTTCTTCCTTTAAACCGAATTTGGGACTGTTTTGCTTGGGTACTTCGTAAGGAAGGGTTGTGCCGCTAATTTCTTGACCATAATCCTTGTTTTTACATTTAAACGGTGTGCTATTGTAAAGTACTTTGTTTAATTCGTTGATACCCGTTTGTTCGTCCATATATTTTTTGTCACACATGTCGTGCAAAACTGCACTAATGTAAATGACCTTTTCTTGTGATTTCAAATAAGTATGCGTTTCGACTTCTTTTTCATATATATTATGAGCATTGATTAATACATCCGTGGCGTGATGAATACCGTGTGATTCATCAATGTTTTTTTGCGATACAGTTAATACCACATAATTGAATAGGCTTTGAAACAAATTCATGTATTCTATAATGACAAAATTGATATTACAAATAAATATAGACGGAATTCAATTTTATAATTTATTATCAAGGAATCAATATGGATCTAACGCAAAAAAAACTAACCAAAGCCGAATGGCTCAACGTGGAAATCCCCGTTGGCGAAAGCGAAAAGAAGGTATTAGATCTAATTGTCGAAGGCTATCACAATGTGAATCTAAAAATGAACTTCACCAATTCTATTTCCACGGAAATGAAGGTACGTGACATTGAAAATATTGACGCATATTTATATACCACCTATTTTGAACCCATTGTTAAGGAATATGACAAAAAATATGGAAACAGTTTGCATATTCCCAAATTCGACGCAAAGATAAAAGCATCCAATAATAGAGTCCGCAAAGCAGAACAAGTCAAAATTGGGTTGATGGACAAAAAAATAAAACATTGTACAACCAATATTTACGAATTCGTTTTGATGGATTTTGTGAAACAGATGTTAGAATCACGCGTCAAAAATACTTCCGAATATGCATTTTATTTATATACATTGATTCAATTACAGCAATATAGCATACAACATGTAAATGAATTTGTAATATCTTATGTTCAATATGTTGTGAATTCAATGAAATCTTCTTTAAACATGTATGATGTTTTGAGTAAATCATACGAGTTTATTGAAAAGAACAAGTATTTATTGAAATATGCTGATTTGCAGCTATTTGACCACCAAAAGCAAATATTTAATTTGTTTAAACAAGAACCCTTAAAAGGTAAATTGATGTTATATACTGCTCCCACGGGTACTGGAAAAACGCTCACTCCGCTGGGGTTATCAGAAGGGCATCGCGTGATTTTCATTTGTGCAGCGCGTCACATTGGTTTGGCTTTGGCGAAATCTGCTATTTCTGTACAAAAACGCATTGCTATTGCTTTTGGATGCGAAACTGCCGATGATATTCGTTTGCATTATTATGCGGCATCTTCCTATAGTCGTAACAGACGCACCGGTGGAATTGGCAAAGTGGATAACAGTGTGGGAGACAAAGTCCAAATTATGATTTGCGATGTGCAATCTTATATTATTGCTATGCATTATATGATGGCTTTCAGTGATTATGATCCTTCTATTGGAGAATCCGCTGATGACGACATTATTACCTATTGGGATGAACCCACTATTAGTATGGATTACGAAGAACATCACTTACACGAAAAGATTCAATACGCATGGAAGGAAAACAAGATTTCCAAAATGGTATTTTCATGCGCCACTTTGCCTAAACAAGAGGAAATTATATCCACATTGAATGATTTTCGCGTTAAATTTGAGGATTCGACCATTCATACTATCAACAGTTATGATTGCCGAAAATCTATTTCTCTTCTCAGTAGTCAAAACAAGTCGTCGTTGCCGCATTTGATTTACTCTAACAGAGAAACATTGGCAACTTCACTTATTCATTGCAATGAAAATCGTTCGTTATTGCGATACTTTGATTTGGTCGAAATCATTCGATTCATTCAAATGAGTCACTTAAAAGATGCCATTCCAAATGATTACAAAATGGAATCCTATTTTGAAGACGACATTGCTAATATTAACATGAATAGTTTGAAGCTGTATTATTTACAATTGCTAAATGTAATTGATGATGAATTGTATGCAACCATTCACAATGAATTGAAAACCACGCAACAAGAAAAGTTTTCTGGACCCGGCATTCGAAGAACACAAAGTCACCAAACATCTCGTATTACTTCATCTAACGAAGGATCTGCTTTGCATCGTATGCAAAGTATAAGTGCTGCTCCTCCAAAGGTATCTATGAAAGGTGTGCTATTAACCACGGAAGATGCACATACACTCACAGATGGACCAACTATTTATTTGGTTGAAAATGTCGAACTTATTGCGCGATTTTACATTCAACAGTCCAAAATTCCACAACATTCTTTGGACGCTATCATGAAATCCATTGAACAAAATAATATTGTGCAAAAGAAAATCACGGATATTGAAAATTCCATGGAAGAAAAGTTAGCGAAGTTGGAATCCATGAGTCAAAAAGATGACGGCAAAAAAAGCGGTAAATCAAAAACGGATAAAATGATGAATCGTGATAGCGATAGTTCTGAAATGCGAAAATTACAAGAAAAATTGACGGAGTTAAGACAATTAATACATCCATGCTCATTAGAACAATGTTATATCCCAAATACGGCAGAACACCAACATATTTGGGTAAATGGAGATTTAAAAAAGAATGCGTTCATTCCCACCATTGATGAAGAAAATGTACAAGAGATCATGATGCTGGATGTAACGAATCAACAAAAACTATTGTTGCTCATGGGTATAGGTATGTTTCTCAAAGAAAGCGAAGTCAATCCTCGTTATTTGGAAATCATGAAAAAAATGGCATATAAACAACAATTGTTTATCATTATTGCCTCTTCTGATTATATTTATGGAACAAACTATCAGTTTTGTCACGGTTTCATAGGAAAGGACTTAACACAAATGACCCAGCAAAAAACAATTCAGGCACTGGGTCGTATTGGACGTAACCAAACGCAGCAAGAATATACTGTCCGTTTTCGAAAAGATGAAATGATCAAACAACTTTTCGAACCAGTATCCGAAAACAAAGAAGCGATTATTATGAACAAACTATTTGGTTAAATCGTCTTTTAACTCCTCTGTAATATCGTTATTTGTTTCTTGTAACATCTTGTAATTAAATATTTCAAAATCTTTTTTATAATATTCGTTAATAAGGGTAATCGAATCTTCATTCAACAAATCATAATATTTTTTGTTGTCGTATTTTTTATTATGTAAATGTTTGTATGAAGACTGAAAATCATGAAAGCCATATTTTTTCATATCTTGTTCCAATTGTTCCGTCTTAATTATAAAAATGCTTGGATATAGTTCTTCGTTTTTATTTACAATATATTTGTATTGTGGAATTTTATGATTATCAAAATCGCTTTCTGATTCCAAATAATTTTTTATTTTTTCATAAACATCTTTTTTTGTCGATTTGGCATGAATCACGCGAATAAAAAATAATTCGGACATAATGCGTTCATATGGATTTCGAACACTTACGTAAATTTTGGCACTATCTAATAACGATTTGTTATGTAAAAACATGTCTTTATAGGTATCCAATTCAACTGCAGTAAAATGATGTAATGAATGACGTTTATCACGAATTATTCTCAGTTTTTTAAATTGTTGATATTCAGGTATTGAATATTTCAAACCATTCATATGTTCTTTTATATTCGATTTTATTTGACTAATTCGTATTTTTTGTTCTTTATGTTTGTATTTTTTATAAATATTCTTGATTTCGGCATCAAACAATACATTCACTTTATGTCTCCATATTTTCCTCAAAACGTCTATTTCATTTTGTATATTTGACGTGCATCGATAATACAAAGAATGTATGTTTAAAGGAGTATTCCATTTTTTACTAAAATAATTTTCAATACTCGTACCTCCCGTTTTTGGCACATGGAGAAATAAAATATTTGCAGATGGAAAATATGGCATAATAATAATATTAAATTACATTTTAATATTAGAATTTTTCGGTGTAATTATTTCGTAATACTCAATGCATAGGGATTTCCTTGTAAAACATGTTTTACATCCATTGTTTTTAAGCGGTCATTATCAATACTATTGTATAATTGTTGCTTTCCTTGAAGACGTCCCATTGTTTCTAAACCAGAACTTCTATAATTTGAAGGTCCGGCAACATAACTTTGAGAAAGTTTATCCACACGGTCTCCACTTTTAATGTTTTGTTCGTTACCCATAAGAGACATGTTTCCTTGTACCATGCGACCATCAATTGTGGATGATTTAACATCATTATTGCGTTGTCTATATTCCGCATCATAAGGACGTAATCCCTTTGCACCATCTGCAGCACTCGAGTTACCGGCATAAAAGAAATCCGATTGTGTCATACGAGCATTTTGAATAGGTTGGTTTGGAGTTACACCGTAAGCACCCTTACTTAATTCCTGTGTTCCTGCATTTAAGTGGAATTTGGAATTTTCCGTGGTTTCACGAATGGTTGTATTCGGACGATCTGCGGGATTGAAAACGTATGTTTGCGGAACTTTTGTTGATGCATTCTGATAAGGTCGCAATGTACCTATTGTATTTTCCTTACGTGAAGGACGAACAACATCTAATAATGGAGATACAACTGCTCCGATTGCGCCACCAATTGCTCCAAAGTAATCATTTTGCTGATTTGCGCTTCGATTATTTGCGTAAGCATGTTGAGATTTTGCTCCATAATCGGCTTCGTTTGCACTACCTTTACCAACAGCTGCTGCTACCGAAATAGGAACAGCCCCTAAATCTTGTCTTTTGGAATCCATATATTCTCCATCAACATAGGACGTCTTTTGATCACCACCTGCTCCACCCACATAAGACTGAGTGGTCTCAGGACGATTTGTGTAACGATCTTCTTGAATAGGACGCAAAGTTTGTCCTTTCTCCAATCCGGTGGTCGTCATATATCGACTTGGACCCATTTCATATGTTTTTTCTGGACGGTGTTTTTCTTGTTTTCCTAATTCACCGCGTTGTTTGACATTGGTTGCAGCAGGACCCTCTAAACCTAACATGGAAATTCCGGATGCTTTACGATGATTATTTACACGTAATTCATCCACGTTTTTAGGAAGCCATTCTTCACGGTCCATCATACCCGAATTATATCCTCCTTTTCCTTCGGTTGTATAACCTAAACCTAAACCAGGTCCGACCTTTTCTTGTTGGAAAGGAAGAACATTGGCTATTTTTAAACTGGGATTCACACGAGATTGCATGAAATCATTTTGATTAGGCATACCATATGCGCACTGATAATTTTCATTTGGTGCAAACAAAGGAGCTTGTTCCCGCTTGTCAATTGTTTGCGATCCACTTCCTAAATAAGTATCCAATAAACCTTCATTTTGATTCGCTTCAAATTTACGGTTCCGAATTTTACTTCCAAAATAAGGAGTCATGTTATTATGTCTAAAGTAATCACAATCCACTTGTTGTCCAGACAACGAAGTATAATTGTTTGGGTTTTCCTCAGTACCACAATCCATTCCTGTTTTGGATTTCCAATGATCATTGTTCAATAAATTTTTTGGATCTGCTAAATTGTAAAATTTATCATGGTAACTTTTACCACTGTATTTGTTATCATTAGCCAATTTTGTTGTTACATCCAATTCTGCGTCTTTCACTGGAAATTCAGTTGGATAATTGACATTGGGAATATTCGTATTTGGTAAATCTTGTTCCATGGTATTATTTGCCATGAATCCTTCTTCATATTCATCTTCATTGTTCTCACTATTCTGTTTAGAAATGAAATAAAGACCACTTAATGCTACTAAAGGTATCGCTAATTCCATTGTATATAATAAGGTATATACAATAGCTATAATTTAATCAAAAAGACTAAACTCTATGATTTTATAAATTGTTACAAAGTATTTGTAACTATATAAATAAATCCTTCTATAACACAATAAAATGCAAAACTTATCCAAATTATTTAAAAATGGTATTAATAATAAAAAGGCAATTGGCTTTAAACAAGACAATCAATGGGCCTGGATTTCTCGATTGGATATTAATAATATGGTAAATAACAATAGATTAACACTTATACAACAAAATGTACAAAAAGGTGATCGGGTTGCATACAAAGGAAAGAATTCAAAGGAATGGATTGCATGGAATTTGGCAACTCTTTCCTTGGGAGCGATTTGGGTACCCATGTATCCTCAACAAAATCAAGCCTATTGTCAATACATTGTTGAAAATTGCCAACCCAAAGTTTTGATTACCGACGAAGATATTTCCATCAAAAATACGTCTCTTTTATCAAATGAAATCACTTACCATGATAACTTATTTGATACAGATTATAATGTAAATCATCACGACATATCCACACTTGTTTATACTTCCGGTACAACTGGAAAACCCAAGGGTGTTACTCTGACCCACGATAATTTAATTTCAAACTTGGAAGCAATTCGAAAAATTTATCCAGATTTAAATAATACAACAAGTCTCAATATTTTACCATGGGCGCATATATATGGCCTCACATGTGAAATGTATTTCAATTTATTATTCGAAAACAAAATGGCCTTGGCAAGCTCGAAGGAAAATTTCATCAAAGAATGCAGACAAATCAAACCCGATGTTTTGTTTGTTGTGCCTAAATTATTAGAACTCATTCGCAATAAATTGTCTCTTTTTGATAAACCTTTGGTTAAGAAATCTCTCCACCTAATCCTAAAATACTTGTTTGGAGGAAACATTCAAACACTTTTTTGTGGAGGAGCAAAATTGGACAAAACAACACGCGATTTCTATTTGCAAAATGGTATTGTTATTTCCGAAGGTTACGGTTGTTCGGAAACCAGTCCTATGATTTCTTTAAACCATATGTGTTCTCCAAGAAACATCGATTCGTTGGGTGTTTTGTTGGATCACGTGGATGTACAAATCGTGGAAAATGAAATTTGTGTTGCTGGTCCCAATATCATGCAAGGATATTGGGAGGACGAAGAGGCGAATCAACGGGCTTTTGTTACTTTAAATAACAAACCTTATTATAAAACAGGAGATAGTGGATATGTGCAAGACAATTTCTTGTATTTGAACGGTCGGATTAGTGAAAATTACAAATTGTCAAACGGAAAGTTTGTCAATGTGGGCGAATTAGAGGCCTCCTTAAAACCCTATATTTCGAGTCATTTCATTGTATATGGGGAAAATAGGGATTTTAATACACTCATTGTGGAAAAACCCTTTGATGCGCAATTGTTGGACACGATTAATCAAACTATTGATTCGTATTTGATTATAAAAAAGGTGGTGGAAGTTGAATCTGACGTAATGGCGCAATATTTGACGCCGAAAATGTCGATTAAACGAAAGGCTTTGGTGCAGCATGTATTGGAAAAACTATAATTTGCAAAAATATAGTAAATTATAGTTTATAATATTCGTTTTTGACTCTTAAAAGTGGTCTCCTTTTACTGCTAATGTGGGTTTGTAATTGTCTTTTTCCAAGATACGGGTTTGAATATTGTGGTGGAATGGTTGTTCTATTTTATCCAAGGGATTCAAAAAAGGGGTTTCCCATCGCGATTGATCAACACCGCGGTACATGAAAGCGGGATGACTTGCGCGACTTTCTTGGACAAAGGCTTTTTCCGTTGGATACTGAATGGGGTCCGAACCAACACGCTGTTTTTCATGATTATTCATTTCAATTTCGTCGCGGTTTAAGTTGCGCCCAAGACCTTGTAAATCACTTTCCACATGAATGGTGTTAGTATGCAAATTTGCGCCGAAATGTTGCATTCGCATTTGCGGATCTTCTTGGAATGGCATAATCGAACCTTGTCCTGGAGTATCTAATGCATATCTTCCAGGTCCAGTCATTCTGCTTAAATCATATTCAATACGGGCTTTATCATCATGAAATCGTGTAAATGACATTATTATATATTCGCATTATAAAAAATAATTATGCATATAAATACATAAAATTCCAAGAAGTATATTCACTAATGTCTAAAGTCCCGCGCTTATGTCTAAATATGATTGTTAAAAACGAAGGTGCAATCATCGTTCGCTTATTGCAGTCTGTAATTGATTATATTGATACTTTTTGCATATGTGATACCGGCAGTGAAGACAATACCATTGCACTTATCCAAGATTTCTTTAAAGAGCACAACAAAACAGGCGTCTTGTTTGAAGAACCTTTCCAAGATTTCGGATATAACCGTTCCCTAGCACTGGAAAAATGTTGTCAAATGCAAAATGTGGATTATATATTGTTATTGGACGCCGATATGAAACTCTTTATTCATCCTTCCGTAACGCCCGTTCATTTGAAAAAGCATTTACTCAAAAGCGATTCTTTTTATATTCTCCAAGGAAATCCTCAATTTCAATACAAAAACATACGCATTGTAAAGAAACATGCTTCATTGCATTATTGGGGAGTTACCCACGAATATATTGTTTTGCCTAAAGAATACACTTCGAAAACCTTGGAAAAGGACCAAGTATTTATTAATGATATTGGTGACGGCGGTTCAAAACAAGACAAATATACGCGAGACATTGCTTTGTTGAAAAAAGGCTTGGAAAAGCATGTCAATCATCCGCGTTATTTGTTTTATTTGGCCAATAGTTATCGCAACAGTGGAATGCTAAACGAGGCCATTGAAAATTATGAAAAAAGAGTCCAAGTGGGAGGATGGATCGAAGAAGTCTGGTATTCGTATTATTGTATGGGAAACTGTTTCCAAGAACAAAACAAAATGCCACATGCGATCCAAAGTTGGATGGATGCGTATAACGCTTTTCCGAATCGAATAGAAAATTTATACAAAATAGTGCATATTTACAGAAACACTCAAAAATATAAGCTTGCTTTATTATTTTACGACATTGCTAAAAAGACCTTGGAAAATTATCCACGTATTACGTATTTATTTATGGAAAACGACATTTACGATTACAAATTGGATTATGAATATTCAATATTTGCTTATTATGTACAAGAAAACAAACCCAAATTATGCAATACGATCATGAATATGTTACACTATCCTTATATGCCAACTTCCATTGGTCAAAACATGTTATCCAATTATAAGTTTTACGTTTCCAAGATTATTAAAAAGGAAACACAGACATTTGACGCCCTTTTCCAAGCTTTTCGTGACGCTATTCTTCCAAATCACGACGGTTTCTTCCACAGCACACCCAGTTTTACAAAATTAAATGACACCACATATGCTCTCAATGTTCGCTATGTCAATTATCATATTGACACACAGGGAAATTATCATACAAAAGATCACATCATTTCCAAGAATTTGGTATCTATGATTGAATACAAAGAACAATCTTGGAAAATCACTTCTCAAAACTGGTTGGATTACAATACATGTCACGATGATTTTTATATTGGATTGGAAGACGTGCGTTTATTTTCCAATGACCAAGACCCCTCTTTTCCATGTTATACTTGTAACCGTGGAATTGTTCATCGAAATATTGTTGTGGAAAAAGGAAAAATGGATGTTTCTTTAGGAAAAACACAAGAAAGTGTTTTGTTAAACCACATTTCCAAGAAAAACGTGGAAAAGAATTGGGTATTTCTTGGAAATCAACAAAGAGAAATCGTTTATAGTTATTTTCCATTGAGTATCGGAGTTATTGAAGACGAACTATTTAGGGAAACTTTCCAACATCCAACTCCAAGATTTTTCGAAAACATGCGCGGGTCTTGTCACGGAATTGTCATTGAAAACGAGATCTGGTTGCTTTGTCATTACGTGTCTCACGAATCACGCCGGCATTATTATCACTGTTTCTTGGTCTTGGAAACAACGTCGCGACGCCCCTTAAAACACAGTATATTCTTTACTTTTGAGAAAGGTCCCGTGGAATATTGTTTAGGCGCTTTGTACGAAAAAAAGGAATTTCTCTTTGGATACAGTATTTTAGACAAAACCACGCAATTTATCAGTGTTCCGAAATCTTATTTTGACACTAACATGATTCCTCTTGACAAATAATAGATGCACGACTCACTTCATTTATATACGACTCTTTGCATCGACCATAAGTCTTACGATGCCATTGACTAATTCCGTGTTCCAAAATACCTTCCAAATGTTTCTTTGTACCATATCCCTGATTCTTGTCCAATCCATAACGTGTTTTCAATTCCGGATATTCTTCACACAAATCGCTAATATATTCATCGCGTGCTACTTTAGCCAAAATGGACGCCGCAGCAATGGCAGTATATTTATTATCCCCGCCTTCAATGGTTTCATGGGGCAAAGTAATCAACTGTTCTTTGGTTTCATCAAAATAAGAATATGGACGAAAATCATTACCATCAATCATCAGAAACACTCCTTGATTCCCGGTTTGGAGGAGAACTTCGCGAATTCCATTGTGCATTCCTTTAAACACCGCTTGGCGGATATTGATGGTATCAATTTCATCATGTTCCACATATTGTATTGACCATGCCAATGCATTGGCCTTAATATATTCACTCACTTCCTTGATTTTCTTTTTAGAGGAAAACTTCTTGGAATCCTTCATCCAATCGTGGCGGAATTCACTTGTTTTAGGTAAAACTGCTGCTGCCACATAAAGGCGACCAAATAAAGGACCGCGACCTGCCTCATCAACGCCAATTTCGATCTTGTTTTCACTATCATAACATGTTTGGAGTTCCATTTTTAATAAAAATACGGAATCAATCATGATTTCAATTTTATACAACACACTATTTAGTCATTATTTTCCAACTATAGAATATATTAAATCATGAAAGGAATCAAATTAACTCCCTTAAATATGTTTATACTTTTGGTTTTAGTATTAATTATTTCTATTTGGCTTGGATATTCTGTTCATGAAGGCGCAACCGGTATGGGCAGTTCTATGAAATTAGGTGACGCTCCTAGTCATGAAGTAACACACACCACATTTCAACCTTATAGTAATAGAGCTTTAGTGACAATTGTGGATGGCGATTCCACAACCAGTGAAGGAAAGATCCTTTATGACCCAGTATATGGTAACATGGTAAATGTTTTCTCACAAAACGGTGATGATTCTGCCTTTGTTGTCATTAACCGTAAAGGAAGTGGAACCAAGTATGATTCAACAGATGGTGCTTCTTCTGACGTGAAAAAAGATTTAACGGAAATGCAAAACATTGGCCAATTAGCAGAGTCCAATGATGGCTCAACCAATAATTTTGCATGGTCTTACGATCATTTTGGTCATACTGTTATTTATGTGTCATGGGACAAGAAGACTATTATTTATTTGATTGATAATGTGGGTGGTCAAATGAAGCAAGTTTTCCACTCGAATTTCTTCAATGCTGATCATTACCAAACAAAGATTGATAATTCCATTATGAATATGCCTTTGCCCACTTCGCAAAGCAATGTCATTCCAGCGACTTCTCAAAAGAGAGTCATGGTGGAAGGTGTAATGGCTTATCAAGTGAGTGATTCCGTGTTTTTCAATTTTGAAAAGGGTATTTTTGTAAAGACACATGATGGATACAATGTGTCCCATAATTCCAATTATGCCAATGGAAGCATTATGGAATACGACAACTTGAATAACAGTTCAGTGGCTTCCACGAAATTTATGAAAGGAAACGATCCTGCTGCAGTGTTGATTATTATTACCAATGCCGGTAAGAAAGATGGAAAAACAGTGTATCAATTGAATACCACTGTTCGTGTTATGGATAATTCACGCAAATCCTTTTCTGGAGGAAATGATATTATTGGTGGTGGTGGTGGTGTTCATCATCCTAAGAATCATCATCATCACGGTGAATTTCCCGAAGAAGGACAAGACAGTCCTTATATTTTGAAAACGGAAATCGTACCTCCTGTTTGTCCTATGTGTCCTTCTTATGTACCTCCATGCCAACAACAAAGTCCGGATGTTGCACCCACACCTCCTGCACCCACACCCACTCCTCCTGCACCCACTCCATCATATGCAC
>Ga0315320_10002123_pt1 | contig 16376 bp, 16 predicted proteins | sample M140m21515metaG_FD_203458 | JGI IMG/M metagenome (GOLD analysis project Ga0315320, IMG submission 203458) | Ammonia-oxidizing marine archaeal communities from Monterey Bay, California, United States - M1 40m 21515 | ecosystem: Environmental > Aquatic > Marine > Coastal | place: USA: California... | reverse complement strand
TTTGGCATCTTGGGGTCCATCTCATAGTTTTGAATCTAACTGTGAGACGGATCAACCCTCTTTGCCTGTCCAGCTTTGACAAAATACAGCAAAATCTGACCGAGTGGTCCCAAAAGCGGTCCCGATAAATGGTCCAACCCGCTGGTATCATTGAATTTATTCAAAAAACTGGGAGAAAATGGCGCACCGGGGATGCGACCGAACTTTAGTAAGCTTGTTTATTATCAATACCTTAGTTAGGTGCCATTTTGGAAAAGCGGTCCCAAAAGCGGTCCACGGTGACTCACTTGCCAGGTCTGGCTTCCTACCTTTGCAGTCATTAGCTGCAGTGCGTTCAAAGGTCAGCTACGCGGGACAAAGTTAACTTTTGCAGCGTTTTTACCAATGTCCGGTGTTGGCGGTTTGCGGCTCACTACACGTTTCTGCCCCATTCGTTCCCTTAAATGCTTCGCTAATCGGAGCTGGCTATCAGCAGATGTTCTTCGATCCGCTGAAATCCGTACCCAATGTGAATACGTTGTACGAAACCAACCGCAGATGGATCACCTTGTAGAATAGCCTCATTCAAGTCATGTAGTTCTAGCACGAGACCGGATGCAGCGTCTGTCTCGGCCAGAGTCGCAATACGGTACCAAGTACTGGCAGCCTGATAATAGGCTTGTCGCCAAAAAGACCGAAGAAGCGAGTTTCCGATCAAATCAGCCACCAGATTGTGTAGCTGATGATTCAATTCCACATATCGCCTTGGCGAGAAATTTTCCTTCAGCACAATTGCCTCGTCCAATAACTCGGCAACGCGGCTTTTGTCAGCTTTGGTGATCGGTCTTGGGGACATCACACCGATCAAGGTCGCCAAATGCAGACGCATTTCATAGACATGACGAATTTGTTCATCCGAGAGCTCGATAACCACGGTACCAACACCGTTGCGCGTTTCAACCAGCCCCAAATGATTGATCCGGCTGATCGCGTCACGAACCGGAGTGCGGCTTACTCCGAATTCCTTTGCTAGTTTTGCTTCCTTCAACTGGCTTCCGGGTGGGTATTCTCGAAAGCAGATGCGCCGAATGATTTTAGACTGCATGGCCTCAACCGACGACTTTCGTTCATTCAATTCTGTCGGATCTTGACCAACATCCGATTTTTCCATTTCTGTCCCCAAGATTTTCATGGCAACAAGTATTGCATTTCTGCAGTGATTTGAAGTTTCTTCATGGAGAGGCGTATCAATGATTACGCAACAATGAGCCGTAACCTTCAATCCTGTCGTTGATTCCGGCGCGACACAGAACATCCCACATCATTGCCTGATTGGAGCAGATGATAGGTTTTCCAACCTTCTGCTCAAGCGCCTCAATGATATCCAACGACCGCAGCGCGCCACAACTGATGAACAACGCATCCGCATCTGGCGTATCAACTGAAGCTGCAAATTCAGCCAGGAACTCTGGCCGAACCCGTATCATATCGCTGTCTTTTTCAAGGTTCAGGCCCTGAATATTGGTGATCTCAAATCCGGCGGCGGCCATGTAATCCGCTTCCTGTTGGTTGATCTCGTCAAGGTAGGGGGTCGCTACTGCAACGCGCGTTGCTCCCAAGGTGCGCAAAGCATTTAGAACGGCTGTTATTATTGACGTCGGCTCTGCTTTTGGCGCGCCTTTGCGCAGCTCGGCAAACACATTTTCCTCACCTATCACAAGACTTCCAGACGTGCAGGCATAACAAATCACATCCAGACTTCCATCAGGGAGGATGGTTTCTGCCGCGCGGGCAAGATCACCGGCGTGGCGCGTCAGAGATTCAACAGTGATGGAGTCGGGTATTGCCGCGCGGGCGAAGTGCACACCGACGCCTTCAGGCCGCAATTGAAACATATCGTCTTCTATTGTTTGTTCAGTTGCCAGGAGTACGAAGCCGATTTTCGCGCGTGCATGACGCCCCTTATCGAAAAGTTTCTCATTGGGCTTGGTTTCGCCTAGGTGCATACACATTAGATATTTTACCCTTCTTTTGGCCGAAAATTTCAGTTTGACACCGCATACTGTATACACCTATGAAATTGCGAGGCGCAATCCGAATCTAAACGTGAACCGGTGAAAGCCGTAAACCAACACAAAAGGAGCTCCCAAATGCTTGCAGAAGCAAAGATTCGCACCCAAGATCTTCAGGCCCGAATGAAAGAAGCGGGCATTCAGAAAGCTGTCTTTACTGATGAAAGCTCGATGGCTTATCTGGCTGGTTTTTGGGGCTATCTTGGAATTGAATTTGGACGCCCCAGCATGCTGGTTGTCGATGCGGATGATGCGCCGATTGTGATCACCCCATTGATGGAATCGGAAATGGTTGGAGAAATGACTTGGGTAGAGGACGTTCGGGTTTGGGAAGACATCGGACAACGAACCTGGGGTCGTGCCCTTGCCGGTGCTCTTGGAGATAATCCGCCCGAAATCTGGATTGAAAAAGGGTCGGTTCCGGCCATCGTTCGTAACCATCTGGATGAAACCTACCCAGGTGTCGCTCTTAAGGATATCTCGCCCATCCTCGGCGCAATGCGCACAATCAAGACACCGTTTGAAATTAGCGTTATGAAAGAGGCAGGCCAGATCGCAGGCGCCATGATGGCAGCGGCGCATGACAGCCTGCGTGAAGGTGGGCGCGAATTTGAATCCGCATTGGCCGTGATTGATGCCGGATCGCGCAAAGCAGCTGACTTTCTGACCGCCAAAGGATGGGATCGCTTCGTGTCCCCGATGATCCACAATCTGCAAATCATGCAAAGCGGCAAAGATGCTTCGATGGTACATCGGCGAGCAAGCGTGAAGACTTTGGAGAAATTCGATCCGGTCTATTTCTGCTTCTGCAACATGGCCCAGTTCAAACAGTATAAACTTGGCTTTGACCGGATGTTCCACATTGGCGATGTCAAAGACGAAGACCGCAAGGTACAACTGGCCGCAATCGAAGCCCAGCAAGCGGGCATTGCCGCGATCCGCCCCGGTGTTCTAGCCGAGGATGTCGCCGCTGCTGCCAACGAGGTTTACCGTGAGCGAGGCTATGAGACGGGCTATCGCACAGGTCGGTCAATCGGGGTGGCCTATCTGGAAGCTCCGGAGCTGAAAGAAGGCGACAAGACCGTGTTGCAGCCGGGGATGACCTTTGCGGTTGATGGCGGCATCTCGGTTGATGGCGTTACAGCTGGCCGGATCGGAGACTCAATTGTTGTCACTGAAACGGGTGCCGATTACATCACCCAGTACCCTCGCGAAATCCTGCTTAGCAAAGGATAATCAATGTCCGGAACGCTCAACGTTGCAGTGATCCAAAGCCCTGCGGAGCTGAATGGCCCGCAGGCGCGTCTGGCATGGCTGACGCAAGCTTTAGAAGACCATGCCAACCAGCCATGCGATCTGGTTGTTTTACCGGAACTATTTCAGAGCGGCTACAATGTCGGTAACAAGGTTGCCGAGTATGCAGAGCCTTCTGACGGACCCTTCGCCAGAGCCGTGGCTGACTTGGCAAAAAAACACGGCACAGCGATTTTGTATGGATATTCAGAACGTCAAGGTGACGCCCTATTTAACAGCGCCCAGTGTATCGACAAGAATGGGCAAGTCATCGGGCATCACCGGAAACTTCTTCTGCCCCCCGGCTTCGAGGGAGACCATTTTGCCCCTGGTAACGGTTGCGAGTTATTCACCCTCGGTGAATTTAAAATCGGAATTCTAGTGTGTTACGACTTCGAATTCCCCGAGAACTTGCGCTATGTCGCCCTACAGGGCGCTGATCTGGTGACTGTCCCCACCGCGTTGGGGGCGCAATGGGGGGTGGTGTCTGAAAAAGTCGTACCAACACGCGCTTTTGAGAACGGCGTATATGTTTGCTATGCAAATTCCTGTGGGCAAGAGAATGGAATGAACTACTTCGGCGGCAGCTGTATCATTTCCCCAGACGGTTCCGATTTGGCGCGCGCGAAAAGTGGGTCTGAGTTTTTGCATTCCTGCATTAAGAAGTCAGCTGTGGCCATCGCGCAAGATCGATTGCCGTATCACAAGGACAGACAAAAATTACCTTGGATTTGAAGGGGCCACTATACACATCTAGGTTTGCAGCCCACGACAACAGTCTCGTTTCCAAGGTCGGCAAAACGCGCCTCGCGGCAGTTTATGAGTAGTGCAGCATTTGTCAATTCGGGCTCATAGCAGCCATTCGCTGCTGTAATCACAAAGGTCTGCTATGCGGACAAAGCTGTCGTTTAAGTGATTTATCGGAATGGCTGCTATGTACGGATTGCGACCATGGGGAAAGCGTTCGGTATAGATGGCCCCAGGCTTCGCCAGAGACGATGAAGCTGGTCACTGTTCAACTGTGAATTTGGAGCTAAACGGAAGGCTTGCTGCGCCCAGTGCTTTCGGAGAAAGCTGCAGCCGACCGGGGATCGCATCGATACCGGTCTCTTCCGCTTTGACGACATCGGCAATTTTTTCACAGACGTTCGTCGGGGCGTAAGATGAAACGATCACTGTATTGACGGGCAAGAATTGCGAGGCAGCGGCTAACGAGGCTTTCAGTTCGTCCACACATGTTCGGAACCATTCGGCCTTCGCATCTCCAAAATCCGGCCAATTTCCCCCACGCTTCCACAAAACATCCGTCTCAAATCCAGCTCTACAAAGGCTTGCTTCCAGCGCCAAAAGTCCGACAGGTTTGCTTTCATGGGCACGGCTGTGAAAGATCTGATGGTTTAGCACAAGGCGGTGGTGCAACCGCGCGCCGATATAGAAAAATAGATAGTCATCGAGAGTTTTGGCGGCGCCGAACATGCTTTCCCCTGCGGCGGCTGCCGTGATGTCGTTTTGGACGTAGACCTCAATACCTAAGGCATCTTCGATTTCTTTGCTGAGTGTTTCAAAGCGTTCCGCCATGCCGGCCGGACCCAACGCCAGTTCTTCTTGATCTTCGGGAATGGCAAGTCCGATACCGGCCATTCGACCCTCTTGTTTATCTGGCAGGGCGGCAAGGGCCTGGTTAACGGTTTCAACAAGCCGGGAATGATTGGTCGGGTCTGTTTCGTCCGGTAACGGCAAGGACGTATAGAATTTCACCTGACCGACAAAATCAATCATCACGACATCTGTATGTCTGTGCCCCAGGCTGATGCCAACAGAGTAGGCCCCCTCGGGATTGAGTGACAGTGGGATGGTCGGCGGGCCCATGCGACCTTTCACAGCTTCCCCTTTGATGACCAGGCCTTCCTGCTCAAGTGATCGCACGATAACTGAGACAGTCTGAGCGGACAGGCCCGTGCGGTTCCCAATCTCCATTCGCGACAGGCCGTTATTTTGCAGCAAAAGCGACAGGACAAGACGTTCGTTGTAGCTGCGTACGCTGACGGCATTCATGCCACTCGACCGATCTGCAATGCGGATCGGGTTTGGGGGTGCGAAGCGCATGTCTGGCATCAGTCGGCCCACCCGATGTTTATCACTTCCTGCGCGATAGCTTTACCCAAAATGCCGTGCGCCTCCTTGCTCAGGTGAAACCCATCAGCTGGATCAGAAGCTATAACAGTGCCTGCATCGAAGAAATGTACTTCAAGCGAATCTGCAATTACTTCAAATTCGTGTGCCAATTGGTGGCTCTTGGGTTGTGCACCGGAGAAAATACCTTCCCACTCGCCAATATCATCCAGCATGGGCGGTGGCGCTACAACCAGTATCTCGGGGCAGTGTCCACCTGGACTGGGGTTGAGTTCGCGAATGTCGTGAATTAAACAACCAATCCCCATGGCGACTTCAGTTGCGGGTTGGTGGAACCGCGCCTTGAGATCGTTGGTACCCAGCATCAGGATGACCAGATCAAGCGGTGCGTGGCTCATGAGGCAGGGGCGAAGATATAATCGGCCACTTTTGATGTCACCTTCAATCGGATCTTCATGCACAGTCGTGCGACCACTCAAACCCTCTTCTATGATGTGCCACTCGGGGCCCAACTGCTTCCCGAATACACCAGGCCACCTTTCGCTATGGGTAAATCGCTCAAGCGGCGTACCCCCAGGCACTTGGCCATGCGTATTTGAGTCTCCAAAACAAAGCACTGTTTTCATTTTGTTTTCTCGTTCTGGTCATCACGGGCTTAGTCGCAGAAAGACTTATTTAGTCGAAGTGAACATATCAGCGAACGGGTAACGGTGCAATCAGAATACTTAATCATTCATCTTGAATAAGTATTGACAGCTGCCTTTTGCGCTTGTTAACAAGAGCCCAGGAGGAGGCTCTAAGAGTTTCTAATAGGACCAAGACCATCTGATCACTCGTCAGCAAAAGAGGCTGTTTCGAGAACAGGAAAGGCTTGGCCAAATCAAGGGGAGGAGACCCAAATGATGAAGACCCGTGTACCTCTGGCCGCTGCAGTCGCATGCTTTCTAGGATCAACCGCGTTGGCGCAGGACGTGAGCCTTATGAGCGGCGTTGAGCCACGCCCGGATGGAAATTCAGTTGTTGAAGCAGGAGCGTTTCAATCCGATGCGCCATGGACCATTGCCATGAGCCACTTTGGAGTGAACGCCAACACCTGGACGGTCCAGACTGCTCATGAGGCACAGGGCATCGCGGATAGCGACGACCGCATCGAAAACTTCATCATGCTTGATGCGAACTTCGATCAGGCCAAACAGGTCGCCGATATCGAAGACCTGATTGCTCAGAACCCTGACGTTCTGATCGTTATGCCGGTTACGCCCACATCTGCGGATGCAGGTATTCAAAGGGCGATTGATGCAGGCATCCCCGTGGTTGTGCATACTGGCCGGACGGAAAACCAGAACTTCACTGTCGATATTCAGGGCGGTGCAGAGAACTTTGGCCGTGTGATGGGTGACTTTCTGGTTGAACAAACAGGCGGCGAGGGCAAGATCTGGGTGCTGCGTGGCCTGCCGTCTCATCCTGAAGACATCAATCGCTACAATGGTCTTTTGCAATCTCTTGAGGGAACGAAAATCGAAATTGCGCAAGAAGACTATGGCAGCTGGGTTTACGACCTGGGCAAAAGCTTGTGCGAGACCTTTTATCTAAACGATCCTCAGGTAGACGCCATCTGGTCTTCTGGTGCGGATATGACCCGCGCTTGTGTTGATGTGCTGACCGAATTTGGGGCTGAAATCCCGCCAATCACAGGCGAAGGCAATAACGGCTTCTTTGGACAGTGGCTGGAGCTGGGCTATCCTTCCATCGTGGCTGAATACAGCCCATCACAGGCCGCTGCAGGTTTGCGGGCAGCCGTGGCACTCCTGGAAGGAGAGGCGCTTTACAAGCACTACATCTACGAGCCTGAGGGCTGGGATGCTGCCAAGGCCGCTCAGTACTACCGCGATGATCTGTCTGCCAACGTGTGGTGGCCCACGGAATTGCCGGAAGAGACCTTGCAGGAACTCTACGGTAACTGACGACCTCCCTGTCAGACTTGCTCTCGCGGAGGAAACTTCGAGAGAGCACCTATTCATTCCAATCGGTAAGATCACATGCAACCGGCAGTAACAATGAAAGGCGTGACCAAGCACTTTGGGTCAACCCGCGCCGTTAACGATGTCTCATTCGAAATCCATCGCGGGCGGGTGCATGCGCTGATGGGCGAAAACGGGGCGGGCAAATCTACGCTGATGAAGATCCTTGCCGGTGTGCATCGTCCGGATGCGGGTGAGATCACGATTTCTGGCCGAACTGTCGCGTTCGCAGACCCGCGCGAAGCGTTGGCAGCGGGTGTGTCCACAGTTTTCCAAGAGCTGTCGTTGCTGCCCAACCTGTCGATTGCCGAAAACATGTTTCTGGGCAAAGAGCTGATTGGGCGCTTTGGCATTCCTAACCGTTCAGAAATGGGCCGTCGCACGGCGCAAGCTTTGTCTGAACTTGGCATGTCGCTCGACCCCAATACGCTTGTATCAGAGTTAAGCATTGCCGAACGCCAGTTCGTGGAAATTGCCCATGGTATCAAGGCCGATGCGCAGGTGTTTATTCTGGATGAACCGACCGCGGCGCTCAATGCAGCCGACGTTGAAATCCTGAATACACAAATTGCCAAACTCAAAGCTGCAGGGAAGGCCATTATCTACATCTCACACCGGATGGATGAGATTTTTGCCATCTGTGACGATGTAACCGTCATGAAGGACGGCACGCACGTCGCAACCCAACCTCTGAGCGAGTTGTCACCTGACGGGTTAATTGCCTTGATGGTCGGGCGAGAGCTGAGTGATCTATTTCCTGCTCGGGCGAAAAATACTGGTCCGGTGCTGCTGTCATGCCAGGCCCTGCGGTTGTCTCAGGACTCCGACGCGATTTCTTTTGAGCTTCGGGCGGGCGAAATCCTTGGCTTGGCGGGCCTCGAGGGTCAGGGTCAAAGCGAGATCGTGCGGTCATTGATCGGACAGTTTCCCGCAATCCGTGGACGCGTTGCCGTAGCAGATCAATCCATCGGTTTGCCCTTGCCCACAGAAGGCGGCGTGCGCTTCATGCAGAACTTGCGCGTCGGGTTTGTGCCTGAAGACCGCAAGGAAGAAGGCCTCTTGTTGGGCGCGCCGATTGCCGAAAACATTGGCATCGCGCTGCAGGCGGCGCGGCCCGGGTTCAGGCCGCTCGCGAGGTTTCGCGATGCCGTCAAGCGTGTGATGGCAGAGATGAACGTCAAAGCAGAGAGCTCTATCATGCCAGTCGGAGCGCTGTCAGGTGGCAATCAACAAAAGGTTCTGCTTGGCCGATATCTGGCTGCGGACATGGACATCTTGATTATCGAAGAACCGACCCGAGGCGTCGATATCGGGGCCAAGGCAGAAATCTATCGACTTCTGCGGGCGCTTGCGAACGAAGGCAAGGCGATCATCACATTATCACGCGAAACGGTTGAACTGATCGGTCTGTGTGACCGGCTGTTGGTCATCCATGACCAGAGGATCGCGGCCGAAATGGCCGGGGATGACGCTACTGAACATGCAATTCTTAACGCGGCGCTGACCCAATGACATACACACATATTCCGAGCCCACCAAACAAATCATGGGGCCGTTGGCTTGGCCGCAACTCAAGACAGGGCAATTGGTGGGCGCCTTTGCTCATCATTTTGATCACTGTTGTGATCCTTTTGGTGACAACAGATGACTTTGCGACCTCGCAGAATGCGTCGAACCTTCTGGCGCAAGCCATGCCGCTTATCATCGTTGCCATCGGGCAGATGATTGTCGTTGTCCTTGCCGGTATGGATTTGTCCGTCGGGTCGGTCATGAGCCTGACAACCGCGATTTTGGCACTCGACGGGTCTCCTGTCGTGCTGATCCTGCTCGTAATCCTGGCAGCAGCAAGCATCGGCTTGGTCAACGGCTTCGCCATTGTGCGGCTGAATGTGCATCCCATCATTGCGACCTTGTCGATGCAGTTCATCGTTCTTGGGATTGCGCAACTTTTGCGCCCCGTAGCTGGAGGATTTGTTCCGGATATCGTGGTCACAGTTGTGACGGGCTCGGTGCTGGGGATCCCAGCGGCAGTCTTTTGGGCTGTGTTCGTTGTGGCGCTTGGTTGGAAGCTTTTGCATGGCTCACGGTTCGGGTTGCATCTATTTGCAATCGGAGGCGGAGCAGCATCCGGGCAAACCGACACAGCGCATAACTTCGGCCTGAAAGACCATCGAAACATCGTGTTGGCATATGTCCTCAGCGCCCTGTTCGCAGCATTGGCCGGGGTCTTCATTGCGGGACGCATCGCATCGGGCGATCCGGGCGTAGGATCGCAGTTCGCCTTGGATTCGATCACCGCGGTTGCGATCGGCGGCACGCAATTGTCAGGCGGTGTTGGCGGGCTGCATGGCACCATTCTGGGTGCGGTCCTGATGTCGCTGTTGGCAAACGGGATGAACCTTGCCGGGCTGTCTGCCTTTCTTCAAGGGGCAATCAAAGGTGCGATCCTTTTGCTCGTCGTCGGCCTGCAGTCACGTAAAAAGATGGGGCTGTGAGGATGACAAATTTCCTACATTCTTCCTCCCGCATTCCACCTGCGTACTTCGTCTTTGTGGCCCTTCTGGTCACCTTGTGGATCACAAAACCACAATTGATGAACCTGAATGTCATGGGCGTCTTCATTCGCCAGGTTGCGCCTCTTGGCATCTTAGTTTTGGGGCAACTTTTGGTGATGAGGGTCCGGTCCATTGATTTGTCTGGAGCGGGGGTTTTGTTGCTAGTCAACTACCTGATTGCTTCGGGACTATTAGGCGACTTGCCGTTGGGTCTGGTTTTGTTGATCTCGCTTTGCATCGGCTGCGCCGTCGGATTGTTCAACGGCTACCTCGTGGCAAAACGGCGCGTGTCCGCCGTGATCGCAACCCTCGCTGTAACAGTGATCATCACGGGCTTTGTGCAGTTTCTGGCCAGTGGCAAGCCACCGGGCAACATGCCCGACCTCATGAACGACATTTACAAGCTAAAGTGGGGCCCTGTCCCGTTGCCCGTGGTGCTCTGGGTTACGCTGACGGCATTGACGGCGGTATTTTTGTCTCGCTTCGTCTATGGACGCTTCGTGATGGCAGTGGGTGAAAATCCGACGGCGTCCCATTTTAGCGGTGTGCCTGTCGCTCGCACGGTTCTGGTGGCCCATGTCTCGGCGGGCCTTTTCGCAGGCATCGCCGCCATTGTGCAATCGTCTTCAGTCGCTGTGGGAAGTTTGCGGTTGGGGTTGGAAATGCCCATCGACGCGGTCGCCGCTACAATCCTGGGCGGGGTCGTCTTCGGGCGCGGTGATGGTGGCGTCTGGGGGCCTTTCTTTGGCGTGATGTGCTTTGCCTTACTGTTTGTCGTGATGATCAGCTTTGGCGTTCCGGAGCCAGGCAAACAGATCGCGCGGGGACTGATCATTCTGTTGGCTGCCATCTTTTACGGCCTCAGCACGCGCAATTCGTAGACAAGTAAGGAAAGGAAGACGGCCATGGCTGACAAACGAATTATGTGTTTCGGGGACTCTTTGACCTGGGGATGGATCCCGGTTGCAGAGGGCGTTCCGACGACCCGATATCCAGCCGATGTCCGTTGGACCGGCGTGTTGCAGTCGGAATTGGGGTCAGGTTTCTTAGTGATCGAAGAAGGGCTCAGCGCACGGACGACGATGTTGAGTGATCCAACTGATCCGCGGCTTGATGGAAGTGCCTATCTGCCGTCGGCGCTGGCCAGCCATTTGCCGCTTGATCTTGTCATTCTGATGTTGGGAACGAATGACACTAAGGCGTATTTTCACCGCACACCTTTTGAGATTGCGGCGGGCATGTCGAAGCTTGTGGGGCAGGTCTTGAGCTCAGCAGGTGGCGTCGGGACAACTTACCCCGCGCCTGAGGTTTTGATCATCGCACCCCCACCGCTGACGCCAATGCCCCATGCCTATTTCCAATCCCTGTTCGGCGGCGCGCATGAGAAGTCTGCCGAGTTCGGTAAGCTCTATGGAGATCTGGCTGATTTCATGAAGGTGCACTTCCTGAATGCAGGCGATCACATTTCGACCGACGGTATTGATGGCATTCACTTTACCCCGGAGAACAACAACGTTTTGGGGCATGCTGTAGCCAGAAAAGTAGAGCAGATTTTTGGTTGAGGCTCGATGTGATGTTTGAACTCATCGAAAAGTTTCCGCAAAACCGCTTTTGAAAGAGCCGCGCACCGGGTTCAAAGCTATCAAATCAATCTCTGCTTTGGAGCGTCGCAATCCACCAAGCTGGTAGCAGAAGGAATGACGGCTCACGGCAACACTCCGGAAATTCGGGCGAAATGCAGCATTTGGTAGGTATGGGCTCTTTCCTGCCGATCGCTGCACTTTGCATCAATGTCCGCATTAGCTTGTTATGCCTAAAACAAAAAATTAATCGCCATCCCCCCGCCTGACCACCCGCGAAGGGCAGCCGGACGGGGGATATATAGGGGTTATAACGCTAGCTCTGTTGGCAACTTCACCCCATCTACAATCTCTCTTTTCTGGGCGTCAGATATCCCCGCTGAGTAAAGCCCGTAGGTGAGCTTATTGGCTGAGCGTGCTGAGTGATGTCCCACGAGGGAGGCGGTGAAGTGCTCAGGAGTGCCTGTACGCTCGCACTGGGTGATGAACCACTTGCGGGTGGAGTGAAATACGCTGCCTTGGAGGTCAGGGTAGAGCCTCCTAAGCTTGGCATAGCGCTTCACGACAGCATCAACGGTGAGATAGGGAAATAGACGCCCCTGTTTTGGCAAGGATGTATCTAGAAGCTGCTCTAAGGTTTGATGAAGCGGTACTTCCCGTTCAGCTGCTTTTGACTTCAGCTGCCGAATAGCGTTTGGCCTTATATTGATAAACCTTCCAAGGTTGCCCTTATGGGTGATATCCTCTGCCATGAGCCCGCAGATCTCCCCTGAGCGCATTCCTGTGAGCAGGCCAAAGAGAAGGGCGCTGTGAAGCACCCTATCCTTGGCTTTGAGAAGGATTGAGACTTGCGCATCTGTTAGAACGCCATGAGGGGATACCTCTGGCTTTGCTCTTATGCTGAGAGTTCCCCAAGGGTTGCTGTCTAGCTCTCCTTCTCTGACGCACCAGTCAAGGAAGCGCTGCATCTGCTTTAAGATACGGCCTTGCGTTTGTGGTGTCAGGGATATGCTTTCATAGGTTTGTGAGAGCTCTACTAGCTTTGTTAGGCTAGCCTCCTTTGCTTCAGCGTATTTCCTGACATTGGGAGAGAGCTTGGAGATAAGCTTGATGATATCTCTTCCTGTGTTAGAGGAGAGTTCCCCTATCTTTAGCTTCTTGCCCACATAAGAACTTAGAAGCTCCAGCGCATAGCGAATGGACTTTGTAGTGCCGGGTCTAAGCGTTTGAGATAGCTCTTCTAGATATCTCCTCGCTAACCCATGAACAGGCTGCTCACCCAAAAGCCTTGCGCGCTGATATCGAGGACGCGCCACAGCAAGCTTAGGAGTTTCAGCGTTGGGTTCATCTGTTGCAGCATCAGCATGGACCTTTGCCTCCTTTACGAGGTTCGTGAATGTTTGATTAAGCTCAGCCACGCGGGCTTTTGCCTGTTTGGCATCTGCTGTTCTCAGGGATTGCTTGAAGCTTGAGCCAAGGATGGGTTGCAGAGCCTTGGGATAGGTTCTGCGATAGACCCAGGTGTTATGCCGCTTGTAGGCGTATTTTATGTCTGCAGACATACTGTCTCCTTACTGGGGCAATTGCCCCGGTTTTGATGTTGAGTTGGGATTTTGTGAGTAAGAACAACGAAGGGCTGGGTTTAAGCCCTTCTCTGAAGCAATAAGCTTATCTCTGTGCTGTTGTTCCTTGAGAGATGAGTTTCACAATCATCTCAATGTCTGGTTCTCCGTATTCCCCTGCAAAGGGACCAGAGAGAGCCATACCTGTGACGAACTCCTCATAGATTTCTTCTATGCGGAATTCATGCTCTGGGATGTCATCGAACCCTGCTATCAGCACGATGCATCCAGGGCTTAGATCCTTGAGTGTTATGCTCATCGCTAGGCCCTCCTGAATAGAAGGTCAGGCAGTAGCAGACCAATGGTCAGGCCCAGAGGTGCTGGAAAGGGAATGGGCTTAATGAACTCAGGCAGTCCTGCCAGCACCACTAGCGCACCGGCTAAGGCTTGAGGAACGCCAATAGACACGCCCCAGCGCTGCTTTAACAGCCAGGCCAGGGCAAGCCGAAGGATACCGCCCGCAGCAGCGAGCAGCATGAATAAGGTAAGCATAGTCTTTCTCCATGATGGTTAGTTACCATCATAGATGCTCAAAAATGCTCAGTTTTAGGGGGGGGGCATAAAGAACAAGCTTTCCAACAGCTTTCCAATACATTTCCAAAGATATTTCCAATACATTTCCAAAGATATTTCCTTTTTGGAAAGCGCTTCCGCAATTAAAAACAACACTTTAGATACAAACTATCCAACTTTCCAACCTACTTTCACTTACTGAAGGTTTGACTTTTTTAGATGCGTTCGCGCGTGTCGTGTATGTTTTGCCCTTGCGTGCCATGTTCTAGGTGCATTGGGTTGATGCAGCGGCGGTTGTGACACATGTGGCGCACGACATCTTCTGCATTTGGGACGATTGCATTACCGACCCAGTAGACCAGCTGATACAAATAGATCTGCTGTTTTTTTATGCTCACTCTGCGGACGCTGGCCATTCCCACTTCGACACACCCTGGGCCTCTATTTTCTTCAGCACTCAAAGCGTTTCGTATTATTCTGTTTGCATTATCCGGGTTTTCTATGATGTCTGCCCACCAGCAGCGGCGTTCACTAGCAGTAAGTAAAAACAACGCATCTCTTTCAAACCTTTGCTGTCGCAGCTCCAGCTCATGTAACCAAAGCTCTAAGGATCTGTTATTAGAAAGGAGCATCATTCTCTTGTGCTTTCGGAGCTTTGCGTTCCATCATTTCAAAATTAATTCCAAACCCAATTTCGTTTAATGCTGGGCCCAAGGTCCGGTTAAGATGATTTTCTATTGTCTCCACAAAGTTTTTTGTCTGCAGCCGTCCTTTCTCTGGGTTAGATTGAGGGTCATAGAAAGCCCAAGCTGGGCCCTTGCCGCCCCAAGAAAACTTCTTCTTTTTCCAACCTAAGCGATCAAAGCTATATTTTGATGCATTCGGATTTCTATGCGCAAAAAACTCTACAACCTTATTGGCATACCTCACCGGTACAAAAAGAATGCCATGCTCTCGAAGAAATTCCTCAAGCATCTCTTCGACAATATCAGGTGAAAGCGCATTTATCTCCTTCATGATATCCGTTGCCACTTTATTCACATTTAAAGAATAAGGATCGAAGATGGCCGACTGTTTACGTTCTTTTAAAGCACCATAGAGCGATGCAAGATCAATCGGTCTGTCATATGTCTGCTTTACTCTTTGCACTAGAGCTACGAATTCTTCGTACTGGGTTCCCCCAGCCGCAAAGCCTTCATGATCGACATGGATAATATAAAACCGTCTGTCACCCGGCTCTAACCATATTGGTTTGTGGTTGGTCGTAAGAATAAAGCAGCACCTATGATCTACAGGCTCAATGTCTTTTCCTTTACTTTCCGCCATAGTTTGACGCTCAGAAATTAAGGTCTTGAGTTTATTTCCATCATCAGAATTTTGGGCAACTTTTACTTCTTCGGCATAGATGAGCTTTTTATGCAAAATGGGCTTATTGAAGCGGCTTATAATCGGCTTGATGCCTTGCTGTTCAGAAGCATTCTCTTCGCCAAAAAGCTTTTTAACGACCGAAGCAAGTGTAGATTTTCCGGTGCCATGTTTCTCAGAAAATAGAAATATTGCCCAAGAGGGCTTGTCAGTTTCATTTTGCAAGCACCACGACAGCCAGTCCAGAAAGACTTCTTTTTCTGCAGGATTTTTAAAAATGAATGTTAGAAATTCTTCAAAAACTCCTAGCGAATTATCTCTAGGGGTTAGTTTCCGATAGCTCGGCTCTTGCCAAAGATTGATTGTAAATTGTCCATTATCAAAGATTAAGCTCTCTGTATTTCCAGGCTCTGTCATTGTTTTCCCATTCCAAACAGGAATGCTTAAACCTGGCTCAGCCGTGGGATTACTTGTTAGCGCATCCATAAGCGATTTTAGTTTTTCTTTGGGTAATTCATATTTTGGGAAAGTCGAACGGATTAACGTAAAAACTATGGGCTGCAGATCGAATTTTGTTATTGGCTTTTCAAGTTTCGTAATCTCGAAAAAATTCATTTCGCGCTTTACAAACTTTGCAGCGACAAACCTTAAGATCTCTATATCAGTTGGGATAATTTCATCACCATTCTCATCGAGCGGCGAAAATACCTCACTGTCATCAAAGGGGTAGTTCCACAGACCTTGCTTTTGACGTTGTTCTAAAATGGCAAATTCAGGACTATTTTCAGCCGCTTCTAATCCAAGCAGTTCCAGCTCTTCTTCGGTATGCTCTCGGCCAATTGTTTCCTGTACCGCCGCCTTAATGAGATCATCTTCTATGCCAGTCAGGCTGAAGTTAGTTTTCTCTTTTTCACCCATTCACAGCCCTTTAGTCCTATAAGCTCTAAAGTATCACTTTGAATGATGCATCAGGACATCGCGTTCATCAAGTCCGGGTTTTTCAACTGAGGCAAAGCTTAAAAAACCTCCACCGAAGAAAGGGTGGAGGCTATTTTGGGTTGTGCATCAAGATTTACAAGGCACGTGGCACGCTACACTTAAAGCGGACATTTAATCGAATTGCGGCGAATGACTGCTAGGAGCCCAACCTGTGAATTCGACTTTCTTGCTGCGCGCGCTTGCAGCGGACAAATTGCTGCGGATGCATTGGCAAAGACGCTGTCTTGCGGCGGGAAAACCAGCC
>Ga0315320_10002120_pt1 | contig 16395 bp, 13 predicted proteins | sample M140m21515metaG_FD_203458 | JGI IMG/M metagenome (GOLD analysis project Ga0315320, IMG submission 203458) | Ammonia-oxidizing marine archaeal communities from Monterey Bay, California, United States - M1 40m 21515 | ecosystem: Environmental > Aquatic > Marine > Coastal | place: USA: California... | reverse complement strand
AAAAATATCGTATTTCACCCGACCAATAATGTCTTTGTCCGTCTCTACTTCGCCTCTATATCCACTCACTTGTGCCAGGCCCGTAATCCCCGGTTTTACAAAGTGACGTACCATAAATTTATCAACTTTATTGGCATACATTTCTGTATGGCTTAGCATATGTGGTCGTGGCCCAACAACAGACATATCGCCTATGAGCACATTGAAAAATTGGGGGAGTTCATCCATACTCGTTTGACGCATAATTTTACCCAGTTTAGTAATCCTTTGGTCCGCTTTTGATACTTGAATAACATTTGCTTTATCGTTTATAACCATTGATCTGAACTTAAAACAAGTAAATGACTTGTAATTATAGCCATTTCGAAGCTGAGAAAAGAACACTGGCCCCCTAGATTCAATCTTTATAAAAAATGCTAATAAAGGGGTCAACCAAGACAGGATTAGAACGATAACTAGCAAAGAAAAACCAATATCAAACAGTCGCTTCAGGACTAGGTTGAAAGAATCATCCAAAGGAATGGTTCTGAATTCTAAGACAGGAACCATCCCGTAAAAATCGCGCTTTAGGTCTTGGTTGAGGACAGTATTTTGCTCTGGGACGAATTTGACAACTTTCAAGTTATTGTCTGCAAATTTTGTAATCGCTTTCACATCAACGGCTTCTATTTCAGAAAGCGAGCAGTAAATTTCATCAACACTTTCAGCTTTGATATAACTAAAAAGTATGTTTAAGTCTATCTTCTCTCTTTTTTTAAAGGACACGGTTTTTGTGTTAATAAAGCCTGAATCAGGATTGTTTTTGAAAAACAACTCAAGATCCTTTGCTTCTTTGCTGTCTCCAAGAATAATCGTTCTTCGAATATTCCCTTTTAGATAAGCTCTATAATTCTTTAAAAGAAAAAATAACAGATACTTAAATAATGATATAAAAAGAAAACAGAAAATAATATATCTTAAAATCAGAACTGGGTTAAGGTTGGATTGTGAAAAAACTCCTTGATAGGCAAACACCAATAATGAGAAAAACAGCGCTTGACGTACTAAAAGGTTATAGACACGAAGAGCGGTTGAGTAACGGTGAACTTCATAAAATTTTGAAATAAGGGCTGTAACAACCCAGCCCAAAGAAATAGTCACGGTAAATCTTAAAGAAAATGCTTGAGAAAACAGAGACAAAGCCGCTACCACATTGATTACTGTTAGATCAATAGTGTAGAAAATGGGCTTAATCAGCCACGAATAACGTCCTTGTCTGAAACTGCTCACTAGCGTTTGATATGTTTAGAAAAGTCTTTATGATCGACTTTAAAAAGTTTTGATTCAGGTAATGTTCTAAAATATTCTAATGTTTTTTTCATGCCCTCAGATCGGTTAATTTTAGGGTACCAATTTAATATTTTTTTTGCTAAGCTAATATCGGGTTGACGTTTTAATGGGTCATCTTTAGGGAGGGGTTTATATTTTATTTTTTGATTGGTGTTTGTGAGAGTTAAGATTTCTTGTGCGAATTCTGAAATGGTAATTTCGTCGGGGTTACCAAGATTAACAGGCAGTTTATAGTCGCTAAAAAGCAATCGATAAATGCCCTCAATTAAATCATCTACAAAGCAGAACGAACGTGTTTGACTGCCATCTCCAAATACCGTAAGGTCTTCCCCTCTAAGCGACTGCCCCATAAATGCGGGAATCACTCGGCCGTCATTCAGACGCATACGAGGGCCATAGGTATTAAAAATACGGGCAATCCGAGTCTCCAGCCCGTGAAAACGATGATAGGCCATGGTCAATGCTTCCTGAAAGCGCTTGGCTTCGTCATAAACCCCACGAGGGCCAATAGCGCTGACATTACCATAATATTCTTCTGACTGTGGATGTACAAGTGGATCGCCATAGACCTCTGAGGTCGAGGCGATAAGAATACGGGCGTTTTTGGCTTTTGCTAAACCTAATAAATTATGTGTCCCAAGCGAGCCTACTTTCAGGGTTTGAATAGGGATTTTTAAATAATCAATAGGGCTGGCAGGAGAAGCAAAATGTAAGATATAATCTATAGGTTGTGTGATATCTATATGATTTGTAATGTCATGCTCTATAAACTCAAAATTTGGATGCTCAAAAAGGTGCTCAATATTATCTTGATCTCCAGTAATGTAGTTGTCCATCCCAATAACATGAAACTCCTCAGCAATAAAGCGATCACAGAGGTGTGACCCTAAAAAGCCAGCGGCGCCAGTGATGAGAACGGTTTTGGACATGATAATCTATTTATCATGCCAAATATAATTAGATTGTTTGGTTTGGAGTTGCTGTAAATTAGTTTATTTTAGTTTGATAGTCTTGCTTTATATACCATCCAAATAAATTTGATATTCCCTATCAAATACCTTTTCCACATGCGCTTAGGCTCCTGAGCAAAACGATAGAACCATTCCATTCCAATTTTTTGCATCCACAAAGGGGCGCGTTTTACTAAACCTGAAACCACATCAAAACTACCGCCTACGCCCATTATAAAATTTACACCCCTTAGGGTTTCTTTGTTATCATATAAGAAATTTTCTTTGGTTGGTGAACTGATCGCCACAAACAAAATATCTGCCCCACTGTCTGAGATTTGTTGGGCTATATGCCCTTCATCTTCTTTATTAAAATAGCCATTTCTATAGCCGGCAATAATATCCTTAGAATATTTGATTTTATACTTTTTTACTACGCTAGAAACAACTTCTTCTTTAGCGCCAAAAAAGAAAATTTTAAAATTTTTATTGTAGGCTAATTCTACTAAATTTTCCATTAGGTCTATTCCAGCAACTCTCTCTTTTAGCGGCTGCCCTAAAATTCTTGAAGCCCAAACCACTGCTTGGCCATCTGCGTTTATAAGGTCACAGCTATTTACACTTTGTCTCAACTTTAAATCTCTTTGCATTGCTACCATTTTACCTGCATTTACAACTACGTGGTGAATCTGTTTGGAGTTGTGTATGGCATGAACTACAGCCTGCAATGTTTCTTGCATTGTTAGGTTATCTATGGTTGTATTTAGAATGTTAGCTCTTTCCATTATTCGTTAATTCCTACAAAATAATAACTAAACGCATAGAACATCCATGATTGCGCCCATCTGATATACGAGATTCTGGTTGTGACCATTTTTCCCCTCTGATAATAAAAAAACCCTTTTGACGATTGCATATTGTCGATAGTCCATAGTAACACCTTATCGACCAAAGGTCTATGCTCATTAAGCTTTTGCATTTTAGCAAGTGTAACAACAAGTTGAGCTGGGGCATGTATATCTATTGGATAGGTTTCATTATTATAATACTTAGATATTCCTTCTTCAGTAAAGAAATTATTTAAATAATAGTCTAGCCCTTTGTCAATATATTTTTGATAAGTTAAGTCGCCTGAAATTTTTTGATAAATGTTAATACACTCCAAGTTATAGCCTGTATGAAAATTATCTATCCACTGATGAAAGGGAAGTGTGCCATACGCCCATGAGCCATCTAGGTTTTGTTTAGAACAGACATAGGCTACAATTTTTTTGGCTTCAATTAATAAGTAATCCTCACTTGTATACTCATAAATTAAAGCTAAGGTTTTTGCCCCAAGAAGCCCCGCATTAAAGACTTGAGTTTTGTCTAAAGGTGAATATGAGAGTGTATAATTCCCTTGTTTATCATATGTGTTGTTTAAATCTTTTAAAACAAAGTGTGCCGCACTAGTGGCTGTTTCTATTAACTTTTTATCTCTTGTTATTTCATAAGCTTGTAGTAACGCTTCAACAATAAAAGATGTTGCGACTACGGTAGGAGTGTATTTGGGCTGAAAGAATGCCCTTGCTTGCCAATCAAAGTTATAACCCCAACAGGCGCCAGAATATCCTTTGGTTTCTAACTGCAATATCGCATTGGATATGAACCTAATTTTTTCTAAATATTCCTTATTCTTAGTTTTAGTATATAGATTACAATACCCTATTAAGAATAAACCAAGTCCTTTTGGGTTATAGTCTTTTTTTATTCCAAATAGAGGTCTTAGATTTATAGGGTTTCGTTTAAACAATTGTATCCAAGCCAGTCTAAAGAATCTTGATTTGCCTAAAGGCGTTTTTTGTATCAGCCAACTGTTGAGACCATCGTACGGGTCCCACCCTTTGTAGTTTTCTTTTTCGCAGTGGTCAATTAAATTTTTAAAGGCGTTTTGAATCATTTATGACTGAATTGCTACAGATTACTTGTTAAGCTTTGATAACACTAATTTATATTTCTTTGATTTAGTATATTCTATTTCATCTTCCTGGACAACTGAAATTTTAATCTCTAACTTTTCTCCGAGTTTATTAGTTAAGTTTTTTCTCAATTTCTTCTCATCATTATCAGAATAGTTTGAAAAAGGCACAACCTTAATTTGAATTGAAGATACTTCTTTCTGAATTATCTGGGCCATAGAAATATTATTTATTCCTTTGAAAACAACATCAAGCCTACCTATTTTCGTCCCATCAGGTAATAAAATATAATCTTCAATCCTTCCATATATTCCATTAATAATTGTAGATTTCTTTTCAAAATCATATTTGCCCGTGTTGTCCAAAACATCATTAACTTCATAGCGAATTAAAGGGAAGTAATTGTTGATTAACGATGTGGAAATTACACGATCTGTTTGGTATTCATTTATAGAATATAATAACGGTTCAAAATACTTCGTGCCTTCCCTATATAAGGCTATAGTTCTTTCGGCATTCCCATACCAGTCAAATATGTTAGTATTAAATGTCTTTTTTATGATATCTTCTTGAAAAGCTAACAAAGATTCTGAGCTTGTAAATGATAAAGGGATATTTAACTCTTCATTCTTCTCTTCAAGCCATGAGGCTATCGTATATAAGGAACTTGGATATCCTAAAGCTGCTTTAGGGCTAAACTCTCTAATGATAGGAATTAACTTAATGATATTAGAGTGATTTAGAGCGAAACTAGATATAAATAGCGTATTGGATGCTCTATCAAAATAATGGAGTGTATCTCTATTTAAATCTCCTCTTATTGAGATTTTTTTATCTTTAGGGTTTAGTCCAGATTTCATTCTGTACCACCAAATGTAGGCATGCTCATTTAAAATAGAATCATAATCTCTATAAACAACTAGAGGACTCCCGGTGGTTCCGCTAGTATGGCCTTTATTTATTAAAAATCCTTTAGTCTGTTTAATTGAATTGGTGCTTTCTCTTACATCTGATTTTTTTAAGACCGGTAATTTATTTATGTCGTCAATGCTTTTTATTGAGTGAATATCAATGCCGTGACTGTCATATAATTTTTTGTAGAATGAATTGTTGTTATATGCATTTCTTAGCATTCTTAAAAATTTATCATTTTTCAATAAATCATATGATGATGAATTATAACAAGTATGTATTTTTTCTATCCTCTTATTTAATAAGAAATTATGTCTAGCATAAAATTTTATATGTGATTTAATAATGCTTATCATAAATACTATTTCCTTATTCTTCTTAAAATATCAAAAACATGAATACCATTTACATTACTAAACGAATGTACACCTATAACACTCTCCCCTTTGGGTTCAAATGAATATACTGTTTCTTCTTTATAAATGTCTTGATTTAATTCAACTATTTTATGGATATTAAACCCGTACCCGTAGTTGTTAGCCCCATTTTGGGATATTCTATATAAGTTGTTTTTGTTGTCTTTAATAAATGGGCCGCCTTGCCTGGAGTTTTCAACTCCATTTTTTACCGTATTTAATTTGTGTTTTTTCCATTTTCCATTTATTGGATCTATGGAATTATAAACATTTAAAACATTGTCGTAAGTGCCATTCTTAAATTCTTTTATTGACGTAAATAGCCACCACGAGTTGTTGTGTTCAATTAAGGTTGAATCTGTTGCTTTAATGTCTTTAAATAGTGTTTTTTCAAATTCCCATCGATAAGGAAACGTTGTTGCTTTGTACAACTCAATCGAACTATTATGAGATGTTTCAGGAATCATATAATACTGTTCTTTATGAGTAAAAACAAAAGGATAGGACATATGGTAATCATTTTCAATAATCATTTGAGGCTTTGTAATTTTACCATCTTTATGAATCTCAAATACGGAAATATGCCCCTTATTATTAGAATACAGCAACTCTTCAATAAAAATATAATAAACGCCCTCTTCATATATCACGATAGGGTCTGCCCAAAATCTATCATTTGGCGGTATGATTTTGTTTAGCTTTTTATAATCAAAAGACGCAATGGTGTTATCTGAAAAGCTATAAGCAATAAACCATTGATTAGTGTAAAATTTATAATCAATTATCTTATGAAAAAATCGAATATAATATTTTAATATTTGAATGAAGTCAGGTTTGTTTGGTTTTAAGTACAGTTTCTCTTTTTTAATTTCAAGCTCTCCGATGTTATTCTTAATTAACGCTAAAAAGGTGTCTATTGTTATATCTAAATTCTTTGACACTGAAATAGAATGAAACCTAACGGAGGTAACAAACTCTTTTTCCCCTTGCTGTATTTTTAAGGCTACCTTTTTGTACGAAGATGAAATCGTACTATTAATTACTTGTCTAAAAACATTGAAATTATTATCAACTGCAAATTTAATTTGAGAGACACCTTGATCTACTAAGCATACATCTGAAAAATTAAATATGTAATGATTTTTTATCTCAACTTTAATGTCTTTAGTATCCTCTACGAATTGAAGATTGTGTCCCCTTTTTTTTAAGGTTAGTGTTTCCCCTCCTTTGAACAACTTTTTATCTAATTCCCAAAAAAGTTTTTGGATAAATGGGGTTTTCTTTTTGTTAATAATGTAAATATTCAATTCCGTTTGGCCACCCCCAATGTCATAAACCCAATCTCCCAAAAGCTCCTTTGGAATAACTACTGCAATAATCATCTGGTAAGTGCTATTTTTCCGATTTGGAATATTGTGTCATACAATTGCAAAAGCTTATATTTTTTACAATTTTTATTATTTAAGTTAAGACGGTACATTGATAAAAAATCATTAGTCATTTGGAACTTCCAAGGATATCTACCTCCTCCAAAATCTAAAACCCTAAACCCACACTCTTCACTAAAAAAATACTTCAATGCTTCCATGTAAACAATATCACCAGGACTATATCGCTCATATGCAATATTATATGAGTTATTCCAAACATGAATTATATCTCCATGAATATAACACGTAACATATGAAATAATTTCACTTTCGTTTTCTACACAAAAGGTTAGTGTTTTTCTGTTTTGAGTATATATAGATTGTAAAAAAGATCTAGTATTGGATTGTGTAAACAAACTCTTTCTATTTTTTCCTATACTATTTCTGGCAATATGAATTGTTCTTATTCTATTTAGAATATCACCTTCATTATCCCAATACATTTTAACTTTAATTTCGTAGTCTTTTTTAAGCTTATTATAGTAGTTATTTACATTTTTTCTAATATGATTCTTCTTATAATTTATGAAATCAGAATGACTTTCTTTTAAAACAACTGGGGTCTCTCCAAAAAAAGAGGTACGGCTATTATATTTGGTTGATCTTAATAAAAATTTAAGCAAATCTGTTCCTTTTTGTATATGAGTTAAATCGAGTTTATCCCATCCTTCAAATTTATTAATAGCGTCAAATATTTTAGTAACTATAGGCTTGAACTTAGCTCTATCTTCGATTAAGAAATTAAAATAATCCCCCTTTCCTAAAAAGGATAACTTATTAAATTCAATTACAGAAAATGCTCTACTTTTTGTTACCATCATAGGAGCAACACCAATAATTTTTTTTCGTTCAGACACACACACTATGAAAAGTTTTTCAAACAATGACTGGTGCGTCTCTGCCCAGCTGTATACATAACTGAAAGAATTATAGAAAGTGATATAATTAGATCTACCTTCAAGATCTTCCCAGCTTTGTTTTATGTTTTTTAACTCTTCTAAATTATTAACAATGGTTATTTCCATTCCTCATTAATCTTATTTTATATCTCGTATTTTATTTATGACTGTTTACTGCCTAATAAACGAATTAAAGGATAAACACTAATAGACTTTATTAATTTAAATTCAAATTTATTAAGGTTGTTTATCGCAATTTTATTGTCGTTCATAATAGCTATAAATATTTCATTAGTGTTTGCTCCCATACAATAACTTATACGTTCTTCGAAAACTCTTTTATGTAATCTATTTCTTCTATATTCTGGCACACAATGGTCATCAAAAAAATATGCCTGATTAAATTCTAATTTTTTGAAATACTCAGCATCATTTAATTCAATTCGATCAAAATCAATCCATGCTAAATAGGCAATTTTTTGTTTATTATTGTCTAAAACCCCAATGCCTGTAAATCTGTTGCTCTCTAATATTCTCGGTTTTATATTTTTTTCATAATGCTCTTTGCGTCTATACGTATTTGCATAGTCTTTTAATAATCTTATATGACTCTCATTAACTTTGACTACCTTAAATTTATCTTTTACTGTTGTTGTAAAACCATGTGATTTAAACTCAACAAGGTTCTTTAAATATATATTCTGCCTGTAATAAATTTTTCTTTTTATTTTTAGATATATCATTAAGGTGAATTTCATTGATGATTTATAAACAGTTTAATTATTGCCATAAAAATCTAAAAGTTTTTGAAAGACATGTTCTTGATTGAATAGCTCAAATTTAGTCAATCCGTTCTTAGAAAATATTTTATAATTTTCAGAATTGAAAAAATTAATTGCTTCTATAAGTTGATTTTTGTCTCCTTGGTCAATCAAAATCCCCTCTTTTTCATTCTCTATAATTTCTGATAGAGATACTAGCCTTGATGTAATTACTGGTTTCCCGCAACTTAGTGCTTCAATTATAATCCCTGGATAACCTTCATTAACGTGAAGTGTAGGCAAAACCAAGACATCATACATTAAGAGAGTAGGTATAACATCATTAGGCTTTAACACCCCTTTGTAAGAAACATTTTTTCTTTCAAAAAAAGATTTATTTAAATCTTTACTTTCTTCTAATGGACCATAAATATCTAAAGAATAGTCTTTTGAAAGGTGTCCCATTACATCAACTAATAATTTCACTCCTTTTTCAGGTGTAACTCTAGAAATAAAAACAAATTTCTTTGAAAAATTATCTGAAAATTGAATATTTTGTTTTTTTCTGGCATTGGGAAACCATATAATATTATTACTTTTTAACTTTGATTCAAAAAAATTTACTTGCTCTTTTGTTTCTAATAAAACTAAGTTTGCATTTAGTATTGTATAGCGCAGCCAAGACTTAATTATCTCAGGATATTTAGTGTAGCTTTTATGAAAATATCCTCCGTAAAAATGACACACTGTTTTCTTTCGAAAAATTTTTGATATTAATATTATAAATGGGCCGAAAGTTAGCCGAAAGTCTCCTGTGGCATGTATGCTTATAATGCCATACCTATGGATAATAAAAGGAAACTTCAATAAAAACTGAACATAATCTAGCAGTTGAAATTTTGGTTTCCAGTTTTTTCTGAGTGGGTAAAATTTAATATTTTTATCATTCTTTAACAAGTAAGACAATAAATTATAGTTTAAACTACTCGCTCCTCCTATTGACCTGTTGTCTTTTGTTGGTATGTTGCCAATAAATAACACTTTCTTTTTCATAAAATAGATTTTGTATCATTGGTTATATCGGCATAAACGTAAGCTAATAGAACAAAAAACATATATGCAGCTAATGGTCGTGAAGTTATACCATTGCTAATAGTAGCTGAGAGAAAGTACCCTATAATAAGACTACAATAGATTACATTTAGTTTTCCCGGCAATATTAAAAGAGTCAAAATTGTTATGAAAAAAAACATTAAATAAATACTTCCGTTTTCTATTAGATATGTTATTAAATCGCTATGAGCTCCTTTCTGTCCCCACCACCAAACATCAATTAAAATTAAATCTGAACCAAACCCTCTACCAAATAACCATTCTCTCAAGTTATTGTCTTTTAATTGGTCAAATTTAGCAGCGTACATTGATAATCTTCCAGATGATATTTGATCAAAATCTAAATTAGATTTTAAAAAAATTAGCAATAAAAAAACAGGAAATAAAAATACAATTCCTTTAATTATAACCAACTTAAAAAGATCATGAGAAAGGTATAACATAACCAAGATAAATATTAAATAGCATAATAAAGCTGTTCGAATATTATATCCAAATAGCAAAAAAGCAAAACTTGAAAATAAAAGAATTATCATCCATTGTCTGTAACTACGCCTGTACAATAAATAACCCAGGCCTATAAAACAAAATACTAAAATATAGCTGTGCGTATGGCTCCCTGAAAAGTATATAGGCAGATAAAAAGCTCCTCTATTAAAACTAGAATCAAATAAAATGAGGCCAATTAATGCCAAAACAAAACAAACTTTTATAAAGTTTATCATATTATTTTTTAAATCGAATCTTATTTTTTGATGCTGTATGTACAGTGCTAAGAAAAAGTATACTGGTGTAAATAATTTCAAAGAGTGATTTATTGAATTTAATAAAGAAATCCCATTTAAAATACCTGTCGCTATATTAATCCCGTACATAACTAACGACAGGTTGAAAATTATACTTAATTTTCCTGAATATTTAAAGTTTCTTAGAATAAAAATTATTAAAAGGGGCAGTAATACGAATTCTATTTGGGTTGAAAAATTCGCTGGTATAGCTAAAAAATTATACTTTTCAACATTAGGAATTAGATGTCTTTGAAAGTAACTTAGTTCAATTAAAAGGTATGAAAAGATTAACTTAACAAAAATCAAAAAAAGGATAACCCTAAAAAAAAAATTGTCAATATTAATATTTAGGTTTGCTTTCATTACAAAACTATTCAAGATTTGGTTCAGAGTTATACAAGTTAACTATTTCATTTTCCATTAAGGCACGTGAATAAATCTTAAGCCCTTTGATGCTCCCTTCAAATGGGTTTTTGAATTCACTATCATGGGGGAAAGCTCCTAAATAAATTTCTTCTCCCTTCTGTTTTGAATAAATCAAATTATCATATTCAGAATACAATTCAGAATTTACATAAATTTGTAATATGCTGTCTTTTTTATTGATTGATAGGAAGTAAAAAGTTCCTGGTGATAATTGAAAACTATCATAATATTTCCTTGAATAACCCTGTCGAGAATTATAATTTTCGGCAAATAACATTTGATCACCAATAACACCTGATACTCTTTTAGCTGGTAAAAAAACATAAAAAGGAGAGTTAGAGGGGGATGAATATTTATTTTTATAAACAAAAAGAGCTGGTGGTTTAGGCCCAAATTCATCGTTAAATTTAAACCAAAAACTTATATTAAATTCTTTATTTAGGTCAATATCAATTTTTGGGATATGAATATATGATTCTTTATCTCTTTTGAATTTCGCTCCATTATCAGAAAACACTATGTTATTGTATTTTGCAATTTGAATATTTTCTTTGACTAGCAAACTCTCGAAAATTATGAAATCTTCTTTTTTCTCTATTTTCAAAGAATGATTTTCAATAGTCTTACTGTCTTTTGAAAGCGTCTTTTTACTTTCTTTACAAGAAAATAAAAGAAAAAGGCCTAAAGAAATAGCGGTTATTTTTCTAAGAATGAATAGCATTTGTAAGGTTTTTGTTTATAATAACAAAAATAAGTATTGACACATATATAACTGAAGGATAATACAAAAAATTGCCTCTTAATAAAATACTAGCAACAATAGGTATAAGTATATATAATAAATTACGGTTCATGTAACTAAATATATTTTTTAAAAAAACATAGATATAAACAAAAAAACCTAATATTCCATAATTTAACAATAAATCTATTGTGTCAATCTCGACGGTCTTGCTGATAATACCCATACCACCTATTAAATAATTTAGACCCCCCCAATTGACTATAATTTCTTCATAAGCAGACATAAATAAATGATCCCTATATGAAAAAAAAGCGGTAATAAAACCATACTCAGAATATACCCTGCTCATTGTTTCATTATTCATAAAAACAAATAAACTAAGTACAAAAAAGAGAACAGTAGCTAGGACTATAAATATAGCTTTATATGTTTTAGCCTTTTTTTTCTGAAAACTCTTAAAAATATTAGTGTAAGCAACATAAATCCCATATAGATATAAAAAGAAATATAGCGATTTGCTTCCTACAAAAAGAGCTGAAATAATACTGACCACTAAAAGTGTGTAAGCATATTTTCTCTTACTTGAATGAAAAAGAATAATTACAAACATATAAAAATATGATGCTATTGAAGTGTTTTTAAAACACCCATTAAAACCGAATCTGGTTACATAAGTCTTGAATATGGTAAGGTCGAAAAGCTGTCCAATTACAATTAACAAAAAATTAATTACTACAAGTACGGATATTATATAAATAACAGGTTCGGGCTTGATAGATTTATAAAATTGATTAAAAAATATCAACACCAAAAGGCCAAATAAAAATTGAATTTGCAGGTAAGTAACTTTATAAAAAGCGTCCTCAGTTAAGTTTAGTGAGTAGTTTGCTAAAAAATTTAAGAGAAGTAATATTACCAAGAAAAAAAAGCTCTTTATTATTGTTTTTTCTAAAAGCATTTTTTTAATTAATAACCCTAAGAATGTTAAAATCATAATTGCTTTTAAAACCAAAGTAGCCCTATAGGTGTTCAAGTTTAAAAAGTGCCCTAGCTTATAATTGAAATCAGTAATAACAACTAATAGCAAAAAAACACTAACAATCCATGTAATAAAGTTTGCTCTATTTTTATTATTTGTTATCACTTTTATCTATAAATTTTTTTATAGTAAAACATCAGTACTATATACCGTATTGCCAATGATAATGCACTTACAAGTGCTATCCCTAATAATCCGAATTTAAGATAACACAAATAGCTAGCAATAACATTAAAAGTAACTGTTATCAGATTTATTTTTAAGTTTTCTATGAAATATTTCTTGATTAAAACTTGTGTTCCCAAAAAAACTGAATTGGATTGGATGATTTTCCCCACAAATAATATTAAAAATAAAATCATCGTGTCTTTATATGCCTCGTAAAATGTGTTAATAAGAATGAAATAGCCTAACATTATGAATATCGAGAATGCCGAAGTATAGATAAAGGTTTTTTTTCTATATCCTTGTAACCAATCGTAACTTTCTTTTTTAATCTTCTCTATATCAACCTGAACTAATGTCATTGGGATTAAAATAATCATATTGGTAATATTAAGTACAAAGCTAAAATTAGCAATCTCAATACTTGGGTTAGGAGAAAGTATTTTTACGATGAAGATGTCTGAGTACATAAACATCATATTCGCTATAGTACTGATAACCAGAGTAGATGAACTGATCAATAGTTTTTTAAATAATTTTAAATATTTAAAAAATATTTTTATTTTAGGTTTGAGAGAGTAAATCAACCACCCCATAACTATTAGTCCCAGCGGAAAAAGAAAATAACCAGAATTTACAAAGGCTAAAGCAGGTTCTTTTGAATAGACAATGAGAAGAAATACTCCAGAATAGAAAACACTAGAAACTATTATTTTGAATAATGATGCTGTATTGCTTCCTTTTGCTACCAAAAAATACATTTGTAAGACACCATTGGAAAAAAATATTGCGTAAAACAATATTGGGATCAATAAAAAAAGATAATTGAGGTAGTATAAAAAGGGGATTGTAAGCATACTAAGAGATATAATCACCACTAGAGAAAAGATTAGTAAATAAGTCTTACTTCTGTAACTCTTACTATAAGTTACTAGTAGTGTCGGAAGACCAAATACTAAAATCGTTGATGAAAACTCAATAATTCTTTTATAAAATTCAAGTTCTCCATAATCTTGTTTTGACAACATTAATGGAGCAAAGAAAAGAATAAGATATTCTACTCCTCTACTAAATAGAATTGAGCTCCCATAAAAAAAGTATTTTTTATGACCCTTGATGCCATCAATAATTTTAACCAGCATCGATAGTTTTGTTTGTATTATTTGTAAAACTTAACAATAAAGCAATTAATAGTGCTGTATACACTACTCCTTGTGAGCGTTCAAAAATTGACTCGGTAAGGCAGGCTAAAAACAAACCTGTAAAAACATATAGAAAGAATCCGTTTTTTTGTTTGAATATTTCAAAAAATAAGAATCCAAAAAACGTCAAATAGCTTGCTGCGCCTAAAAGACCGAAAGTGCTTAGGTATTCAAAAAATTGGTTGTGCGCATTAAAATTTCTTTCATAGGCAATTTTATCATTGTTTTGCTGAAAAACGAGTCTTCTGTGCTTACTTTCACCAGCTGTACCGTAACCAATTATTGGTTTATTTAGAAAAATTTCATAGGAAGCAGCTAGTCGATCGAATCGATCGTCCTTTTTACTAAATTGTGTTTCCTTTTCCAAAAGATTAAGACTTTTGAATAGTCTGTCTCTTAAATAATTATGTTTAACATTATAAACACCAATAGCCAATAATATAACGGTAGCGAATCCACCAATAAGAATGCTCCACTTTCTTTGATATACTAAATACACAATGGAAGCGAGTAAGAAGTAAATGATTGCATTTCTTGATAATAAGTGGAACATAAATACTATTAAAATCAAAATTGCTAAAACGACTATTAGCTTCCGTTGTCTATCATAAGTTTTTAATTGCGATAACAAAAAGCCTATTGCTGTAAAAATACAAATAGAAAGATAAGCTGCATGGAGGTCTAATTTTTTTACAAGACTATGGTGTGAATATAAAGGCCCAATCAGTTCTTCCCATGGCTTTTGCTGATTTGCAATGTCAACGATTGCATGGCTCCAACTGTAAACAGCAACTATTAAACAACCTATCAATAAGGCATAACCCATTTTTTTGTAATTATTTACAAAAACTTTAGGAGTGGCTATTGCAAAAACAGGCAAGAAAAAAAAAGGAATAGCTCTAATAGTGTAGTCAAAACCTACAACGAGCTCATCAGTATAAATTAATCCAGCGGCATTCAATAAAAAGGGTATGGAAACTAATGTCAGTAGCCATTTTGATTGTTTAATTAAACCCCATTTATAAGCCCTGTTTTCAAAAAAAAGCAATAGTAAGTTTAAGCAAATAAAACATGTAATAAAAATATTATTAAAATTAAGGTGGACAGGTAAGAAAAAAACAGCAAGTACTAAACAAAAATTATTTAATTGATTAATATATTTCATGCCGTTATTATTTATTTAATCCGCAAAAATCTAAGACAATTCTTCCCTCTGGTATTTCAATTAATTTAAATTCATCATGTGCCACTAAAAATGCAATAATATCTGCTTTTTCCGTGGCTTCCCGATAATCTGTAAGCTTAAAAATAGCATGATCTTTAATATTTGGCTCTATAATATAATGGGTTTCATTATTTGCGTTCTGTAATACCTTTTGTGTAATATATTTTGCAGGTGACTCTCTTAAATCATCAATATTTGGTTTAAACGCTAGTCCCATCAATGCCACGCTTGGTTTTCGACCATGTTTTATTTGAAATTCAAGTTTGGCATTTTGAATTTTTTCTGCACACCAAAACGACTTGTAATTATTTATTTCTCTGGCTGTACCAATAATTTTTGATTCTTTTGGATAATCTGAAACTATAAAATATGGGTCAACAGCAATGCAATGCCCTCCAACGCCACAACCTGGGTTAAGTATATTCACCCGCGGATGTTTATTTGCTAGCTCTATAAGCTCCCAAACATTGATATCTGCTTTGTCACAAATTAAAGACAATTCGTTAGCAAAGGCGATCTGAACATCTCTAGAAGAGTTCTCTACCAGCTTACACATTTCTGCAGTTCGCGCATTGGTTTCGTGTAATTTACCTTTTACATATTGGTCATAAAAAGCTACCGCTTTTTTTGTGGATTTATTATTAATCCCACCAATAACTCTGTCGTTATTTACAAGCTCATACATGACATTCCCAGGTAAAACACGTTCTGGGCAGTAGGCCATGTAAATTTGATCGCTCAATTCTGGTCGTTCGGCATAAATATATTCCTTCATCTTTTCAGTTGTCCCAACAGGTGAAGTCGATTCAATGATGTATAAGTCTCCTTTTTCGAGAAGTGGAATAATATTTTTTGTTGCAGCTTCTACAAATGATATATCGGGTTCATTATCCCCTTTGAATGGAGTAGGAACTACAATAATATAGGTGCTCGCTTTAACCGGTGAACGGCTTGCAAATAAGTAGCCCTTTTGAACAGCATTTGAGACTACATTTTCTAAATCAGGTTCATCAATATGTATTTTACCCTTATTGATG
>Ga0315320_10002118_pt1 | contig 16413 bp, 15 predicted proteins | sample M140m21515metaG_FD_203458 | JGI IMG/M metagenome (GOLD analysis project Ga0315320, IMG submission 203458) | Ammonia-oxidizing marine archaeal communities from Monterey Bay, California, United States - M1 40m 21515 | ecosystem: Environmental > Aquatic > Marine > Coastal | place: USA: California... | reverse complement strand
TCTTTATTCCAGAACGGAAGCGCTTTGAGTGCAAGTTTTTTAATTTTGTTCATTAGCGCACACTATCCATTGGATTTCCGGTCTTGTTGGCAAAACTCACATGGTAGACTCGTTGAAGCTCTCGCTCATCTCTTTCAACCTCATTCAAGCGACAAAACTCACTCACCCAATTAGATAAAAAGGCTTGAGCATTGTCGTCTAAAATGATTCGCGCTGTTACACGCTCATCACCTGTATTTGGATTGGTGTCTCGAACAATAGTAGTTCGACTACCACTTCCCACACCTATTGGGCGTAGTGGTGTCTCAGGGAACACAATGGCCGTCCCTCCTTGTTTTAGAGCTTTCTTTTCAGCTTTCAACAAACCTTTAATATTGCTCTGATGAATTAAAGTGACGTGCAACTTTGCGGGGGGCAAACGAGTCAAGCCCTCTTTCTCCGTATCTACCAAAGCATCCATGACTACTGAGGGGTCGATGTGTACTGAGGAAGAGGGAACCTTTGCGATCCCAGAAAATTCTAGATTCTCTTTTTTAGATTGAGGAGGAGGAGGAGGAGGAGGAGGAGCTTTTTGAAGCTCTTCCTGCAAGTTTTTGACCATCGCCCACTTTTTAAATAATTCTTCTGTTTTTTTCAAGATTCTTTCCTCAAAACTGGTCATAACCGAGGGCGAAGCCCTCGGTTTACAATATTTAATTTTAGACTGTTCAGCACATCAATTAATGATGCCCATACTCACCATGGACGTCGAGGTCCTGGGGGAAGTCTAGTCGAGTACTGTGGCTCGGTGAGGGACTTGAACCCCCGATCCTCCAACATGTGCCCCATACATTAGGAAGCATGTACTTTTACGTAATAGATATATACGATTCAAGTTTCCTAGACTTGACCATATGCATTTTTCCGAATTTGGATTGTTGGCGCTCTTCCAACTGAGCTAACCGAGCTCATCCCAGATGATACTCACGGTACAGTGAAGGGTCCTACTTCTTCCTGTATTGTTCCGATGTAGGCGTGAATGTAGTTCTCTCGGCCTGATTCAGTTACCTAAGTAACGACCCCATGACTAAACATGGTAGAGAGCAACGCCTCGTTATTTCACTTAAATTATGTGCCTATCAACTTTTGATCAATAGATATACCGCTATATCACCTTAGCGGTAGTCAGTCTTTGGGCTTCCACTAAAAGTGGTTCTGACTTTCCTGCGTTTTTCTTGACCGAAATCAAGGCCCGCCTTTCAACTCAAGGATTTTCACCTATCATCTATTGTACTATCATCTAGACTTGCAATAAGTCGCCCTGTCAATTCAGGTTGTCACCGTTTTTATTCGACGGTGTCCGCTCCAACCATATGCCGAAGCATTGGGGGTTGTACAAAATGGAGCTTGCTGGGGAGGGAAGGATTTGAACCTTCTATTCTGTCTGCTTTAGATTGAGATTTAGGACATGTGGCGCTAACCACGTCTCAATCGATTAACAATCATACATATTTTCAACAACATTAAGGCGTCCTACTTCCGTCACGTTGTTGACTCTTTGTACAGTTATCAAAGTTACAGACAGATCACTATACCCACATTAGTGATTCTCCCCCCACAGGCTGATGTAACGGAATACAGAGGAGTCGAACCCCTGCAACTCGTGTGAACGAGCACCATCCTTTTTTCGAATATAAGCTCAGCAAAACTTATAACGGCTTTAATAAAGAACTTGCTGGTTCCTTATCTCCACGGATCTCCCTAAAACACCTAATAGAAGTCGAATCTATTAAAGCCCCCGAGATAGGCTAGGCGTTTAATTTGTCTCAAGACGAGTCCTATCCGAGCCCGAAGGGCGAGGATATGCTCAAATAAGATTGTTATATTTTAGAATTAAATCAAAAAACTCAAAGGCTTCTTGAAGGGTAGGGTCGCTTCTCTTGAAGAGACCCGGAAAATGGGAGTCACGATAGTCATTTTGAAACGTGTGGCATGGCCACACGTAGATCAAATGCGACCCATTCCACTCGATGTGAGTATCCTCACCCAGGTCAGCAAAGACCTTTTGCTTTCCCCAATTCATGTTGCTTGCTTCAACAAACAATTTGGGATTATTCGTTGCATCAATATAATCCATCCTCTGTGCTCCTTTTTTATTTTTAATTAATAGACAATTATACAATCGCCTCAAGATGAGTCCTGACCGAGCCTGAAAGGCGAGGTTCTCAATCAATATAGACGATTATACAATCTCCTCCGATTGAGGCCGACAATTTTCTAAGACTTTCCTTGTCATTGATGTTAGGTAGCTTTGGGACATGTTTCCAATCCCCCTTCAACATATGAATCTCCCAACGGGCAAAATACCCGTCCGAATTCACTTCATTGCTGACCTTCCCGGTGCTAGTGGCATGAAAGATTTGGACCCCACCAGAAAAACACATAACTTCAGCGGAGTCTCCGAGCCTAGCATATTTGTCCCACTCGGCATCCGTACATCCAGTAGCGCAAAACAAAAAAGAGATTAAAAAAAAGAGAGATAGGTATTTCATGTTTTTTCCTTGTTAAAAAGTCTCAAGATTAGTCCTACCCGAGCCCGAAGGGCGAGGGTAAGATATATATAATATATGAATTTACGGCCATTGCGGAGGGAGGCGCCCCCAAGTCCTCAATGAATATTCAAGACGTGCCTCTTCCTTCCTTAAGGCATTCCTCCTGGTCCTCTCAGCATGAGCCTTCCTTTTTACCCGCTCCTTCTCTTGTATAAGAGCGGTCTCTTTTTTAGAGGCTTCTGATTGGAGCTTTCGCCTTTTTCTTTCTTCCCAGTACTCCCTCCTCCGCTTCTCATACCATCCTTCAACTATTACTTTTTTTGGAGGAAAAGGGTTTAATAAAATATACAAAATGGAAACAAATAAGAAGAGTACAAATAAAAGCAGACTCATAATATCTTCTCCATCTCAAAGAGAACATCTCCGTTCTCATCCCGAGCGACATCTTCTCTAGATGAAGTAATAATCTCTCTCACCCACATAGGGAGGCGTCCCCACGACACTCCTTCCCTAACAGGAAAGGACACAAAAGGAAGATACTTGTAAGTTGGAGTCTTGCGCTCCCCACCTTCAAAATACGAACCTTTTACGCCCCAAGACATCGTTGCGTCATGAGGTAGCATACATGCTCTTACCGCTGGAACAAGATGTTCTGGTAACACAAACGAGTCTAAACAGTTAGACCCTCGATATGCTACGTTGCCAGTCACTTGATAATCCTTATGGTAGTCTCGACCGATTACTAATTTAAATTGGATCATCCTTACACCTCCGTCATTGTTTTAATCAACCAGAGGCCGACAATAATTTGAATTAAAAATAATATAAAAAAAGACATCTTTACGCTTCCTCCGTTATTCCAGAAGCCCATATCAGTGGAATGAATACTCCGTTAATAATAAGGAAACAGACGAAGGCCTGCATCCAACCATTACCATATTCTGCTCCGATGAGAGCAGATAGATGGTAAAGGCCTGCCAACAAATTAGTAAGCAACCATATGCCCAAGGCCACTGCGACACAAAAACAACTGATGCAAAAAAAGATTTCATAACAAGCTAACAGTTTCTTCATAGCTCCCCCAATATTAAAAAAAAGATACGACTCCCCCAAAGAAGGGAAAGAAAGAGGGAGTCGTATATAAAGCACCTCAAGGTAAGTCCTTACTGAGCGCAAAGCGCGAAGTCACGTAGAGACTCACTGAGTAAAGCTTGAGATAAAATAAAAAAACCTGCAAACAAACCACCCTTGCGGGGGAATGCCTGAGGTTTATTTGTTGCCTCAAGATGAGTCCTGACCGAGCCTGAAAGGCGAGGTGCTCGAGTCAAGACCATATATCCTTAGAACTCGGTTTAGAACTCGCGAGTACCACCACCTTGTTGAGCGGGAGTCTGAGAGGGAGTCTGAGTGCTAGCTTTGGATTTTTCCTTAGCTGTGTAGTCAAAAACAAGACTTTGATCCAGCCCTTCAGCATGCCAAGCTAATTGCATATAAACACCTTTATATTGGGTTCTTCCAGATGGTCTCTTCGAAGGCTTCCAAACCTCCGTGAAGCGGGTGCGAGCCTTTATGACTTTCCCCAGAATATGACTTATGACTTCGATTGACTTCAACTCTTCGAAAACGCCCTCCAACTCGTTCATCTTCTCAAGGAAGGCAAAAGAGGAGTTAGACAGTTTAATCTCGAACATCTCTCCGACAAGAATCCCATCGTTGATAACTTGATGGACATACCCATCAATCTCTGAGAAATCCGCCAAACCCGCAAACGAAGTAGACTGGGGATACCCTGTAGTGTCTTTGATTTGGAGGCGAGTTCTAGTTGCGACGAATCCTTGCATCAACGTTGCCACTGTTTCTTGTTGGGTATGTCCTTTGATGACAAAGTCCCAGTCTAAGATTGGCTCACTTGTATTCAGACCACCCGTAAGATTGAGCGCGTCTAGGTTGATGGTTTTAGGGGAAGCAGGACTTTGTTGTTGGGCCCCTGCATTGACCTGTGTTGTTGTAGCGGTTGTCATGATGACTCCTTGTTTTACAACGGTGTTTAATGAGAGTTTTACCGTGGATGGAAGGCACTCTTGAAAGCCTGAAGATAGATCCTACCCGACGAGGAACGAGGAGGGATCTGAGTTTAGTAGCAGAAACCACGCATAATCTGCGGAGTAGAAACGCCAACTATCTGGGAATAGCTATGCGAAACGGTGATGCGGAGTATATGCGGTAACTACGTATTGAAATCGGAATAGGAAGAGGAGAAATAGAAATAAAAAAAGAGGAAATAAAGAATTTAAAAAACTAAATTTAAAAAACTCCCTAACATCCTTGTTGGAGAGTTTCGTGAACTAACAATTATTATTATGATTACTTGTAGAATACTTCGCCAAAACCATTGAGGTGTTTTGCGAGACGGCATTGGGGGTTGTAGCTATATATTTTCTCTTTTGCGAACTCCTCCGCAGCTCGTTCTTCCACTCTGACGATGTGGAGCCCTTTGGATAAGTCGATGTTTTTAGTAGTAATTGTTGCTTGCATTTTTCGATGCAACAATCCCTCTATGCTTTTAGCAGAATCCTGCAAAAAAACACCATCATCATCAACAAAAACAAGGCCCCATACACATGGGTAGTTAGTGTCCATCTCTTCGATTCTAGAGCGAATCTCAGAGATGGCATCATTAAGAGGGGTTGCGTGGAGGAGCCATCCATAAGGGTCATAGATGGTAAACTCGCCGCAATGGAATTTAAGAGCGACTACTCCTTCTAATAAGTAATTGCCATGATAGATTAGTGCTTTTTTAAGTGTTGGTTCACACTTTAAGTCCTTTAGAGGACAGGTTGTAGAAAATGCCATGATAAAATCCTTTCGATTTTAGGCGTTAATAAAATACGCTACATACAGGAGGTAGTAGTCGGCTATTAGAATCAAAAAGAAAAAAACTACTACAGGGGAAGGCTAACCCCCAAGGTTATTCAATCAATTGCCTTTTTCAAATATCTTAACGCAAGATCTTAGAGACCTATATTACTATAAGCCTCGTTACGAGCCTCAATGGTCGTTTTGCGTTGCTGCAGCGCCATGAACGAAAACGCATCTGGTTCGCCTGCAATGACCCAATCGCCACTCTCGGTCGGCTGCATCTTCCACATCGATAGAGCCATAAGCTTTCTCAACGCTTTAGTGTCGAGCATTGGATGGAAGGAGTCATATGAGTTAGTCTCTGGGTTGTATTGACACAATCCATCCGACTCAGCATGGGAGAGGAATCTCCGACGAGCATCAAAGAAATGCTCTTTTGCTTCCTTCAGGTCCTTTGTCAGAGGATAAGAAGAAGCGATACGAAGAGCGAGGGCATCGCTATAAAGCTTCCCAACAGCTTGCTCTCCAGTAAAGGAAGTCTCCCACTTAGTGCCCTTCCCAACGACGATAGTGAAGTCAGACGGGAGTGGCGTGACCATCCCAAACAAACCTTTGAAGGAGTCGTGAATTCCTTCGGGGATTGTTAGAGTACGACCAGGACGACCCTCAACCAAGTGAGCATGCCACTCAGCTTTAGTCTTGGGTAGTGCCAACTCCACAATAGCGTCACCCATTGTATCCAACTCTCCTGTTGGAGTGAGTTCACGAGTGTCCTCACCAACGAGAAGAGATGAGCAAGTACCACCAAGAGCTGCTTTCGCACCCCATAGTGTGTTTTTGCATGCCATATTCATCAGTCCCAAGCCGGTATCCCCAGAATGCCAACCAGCACCGCCGAAGAGTGTGCGACTTCGAATCAATACGTTAGGCATAGTTTCCCATACCTTCTGTACCAACTTCAACAATTTCGGGAGGTCCCCGCTTGGTGTTATTGGTCGACCATACTGGATGGCTTTCCAACAACTGTAACGTATATCATCCGAGTCAGTAACTGCTTTCAACCAGGAGATGTTACTCCCTGGAAGTTCACGGTTTTTGCCAAGACGACGACTGTCAACAGAAATGCTACCTGCTATGCCATCATGAGCAGCAAGATCCTTCTTTGAAAGATGTGGGTAAACCAACACCTTTCTAGAAGAAAGCAAAGCAGAGGTTCTCATCAGCTTACTCACCCCATTCGAGATGAGTTTGGCATTCGAGATGACTTCTGATAACCGATAACTTCCGTCAGCCGCTGTTTCAGTTGCCTCTATAGCCTTCTTGACCCAATGACTCGCATAGTCATGCAGCACAGAACCGCACTCCTCTGCCAATCGTTTCCAATCAGCAGCCATCTTTTTACTGTCTACTGTATTACCACAAAGGCGAACAGAGCCAGTACTTCCAGCGATTGCTTTACCTTCCGGCGTAGCAACAACTCTCTTTTGTATGGTCTTCAACCTATCGTCTCCCCAAGCCAGAGCCTGTTTCATCTCTTGAGAGAGTTCTTGATCGGCAATAATATACGAGACAAAAATCTCATACGCATCAACCGGTCTAGAGTTGCATCCTAAGGCCATGGCGATCGCTACAGCTTCAGGGCTGAAACGAGAATTGTTGCAAGCAGCACACTTGGCAGGGTTTCCCTCTGCTAGTTTTGCTAACTCAGATGACTCGAATCCAATCCCTTTCATGAAGATGCGCCCTCGCTTAAGAGCACTCATCTTCGAGACGTCTTCAGCCTGCTCTCCTTTGGCAAGGTTTGCAAGCTGAAGTTCTCGCATCGCTACGGGAACACGCTTTGACATCCAATTAATAGCATCAGTGAATGCAGGATCCTGTGAAGAATCTGCAAACGCTTTAGCGATTTTGGATGAATAAGTGTCCATGTACTTGATGCCCGACCCATACTTAGCACGCCAACCATCAGGCTTGCATGCTTCGATACAGGTTCTCCACACTCGGTTAGAGCGGTTGAACGGCTGTGTCATGAGTGCAAAAAAGATCTCCTCAGGACTCTTGCGTACACTCCCGTCTTTGCTACTTGCTTTGTAATCACAGGTGCTGTCAACACCCATGACTTCTGCAGCAAATTTGTACACAAGAGCGGGATTGAAAGTCCCATTAGGAGCCAAAAACTTCTTCTTGAGCAGCATGCAATTAGGAGTCGCCATTTCCAACCCAATCTCATCCATGGACTTAAGCCCCTCACCCCCTGCACGACGAATCGCTTGAGGGATTTGACGCCAAGATTTAATATCGAAGTAGGTAAGCTCAATTAAGCGCTTCTGATTGTCAATGAACAACTGAATCAAGAGGACATAGAGAATCCAGAGATCATAATAAATCTCTGTTTCCTTTGTAGGTAAGCAAACTTTCTCTCCGTTAACATCAATGATCTCCCAGTAGATTCTCATATAAATGTCAACTTCCTGGTTGCTAGCCAGTCCGGTTGCACCCTGCAGCGACGCAAGCATCACTGTGTTGAGTGCATACAGGCGATCCATAGTCAGCCATTCAACATTGGGGAGACAGTCTTTCAACTGCTTACCCTTTGCGTGAACTTCCTCCTTAACAATACCATCCTTGTCGGGGATGTCTTGTCTCATATCTCCAGGTTTCTTGGCAGCACTCTTAGGAAGCTCCACCACGAGTACTGGTTTAAGATCCGCCATCGCCTCTGTGGCCGAATTGATCTTCACCCAAAAGAGACTTGGATCGCAGGCAGTATCATCTCCATCTGCATCTGCCTGTCTGTCACGAGACTCAGCAGGATTACAGATGAAGGATCCTCGGATGTTCGTATACTCAATAGAATACACGAACTCCAGTACTCTTTCTCTAGCTTGATCAAGAGTGTGGATCGTCATAGACTTGCCAAACTTCTTCAATTTGACTGCCTTGTTATGGGCATTCTTGAAGAAGGTTACCGTTGCATTGACATCGAGGTAGTCTCCGTTACGAGCCAACCAATTCTCTTTGCCTAATCTGACAGCTTCACCGAGCCTCAACCAGTCAGTCTTAGACATGGCATTCGCAACGGTAAGGTTACGATCGGTTGTGGTTGGAACACGACTCTGAGCAACTGATCTGATTACCGGATTGAGAACAGCCACTCGAACTTTCAACCAGGCTTCTTCGAGATTACGATGCTGTCTCGTGACCTCCCCGTCCCAAGCGTCGTTGCAGAAAGGCGAACCCTTCTCATGCTCGGCATACCGATAGGCTTTCAAGGCTTTCTCGATACTGGAAGCAGCATTTTGAATACCTAAGCGGTTGTTGATATACTCCAACTTCCACTCAAGCTCCAGCTGCTGTTGGTCTTCCTTCGAATACTCCAAGATACCATCACACACCACAAGAGCCTTTACGAACGCTCGTGAGTTTTGACGCTCTTTTGCATATACGATAGGCCGAGTAGATGCTGATGACGCCATGCGAGCAACCATGCGGTCGGGGGACTCCCGAAAGAGACGGTAGGGTTTGCGCCCAGCGTCTATTTGAGTACCCAACTTGGCTTCGATGCGACTTGCTAGACCATCGACAATTGCTTTCGTTTTACCGTCAGCGCTATAAAAAGTTCGCTCCATGATCTTGGTGACAATGCTACCATCAACATGACGAGGGTCTCTCATCCCGGGTGTATCTACCCAACGGGCAGTGTTCTGGAATGAGGTAGACATAGTGCCCCCATCCTTTACCACACGGATGAGCCACAGGTAAGTTTCAGCATCAATCTCGACAGCTTTTCCTGGTATCAGGTTTGCCTTTGCCCACTTGTAGGCGGGATGAAACTTACCTATTCCCTTTGGTATATCTAAGTCGATAAGCTCTGTCCTGACTCCAAGCTCACGTCGATTCCACCCTTCCATGCGTGGAGTAACGATGTCAACAAGCTTTAAACCGCTATCAGTAGTCTCACCATTACTGACATGTCCAAGGATCTGAGTTGCTCTCATACCCTTGAACATCATTGAACTGTTAAAGCCTCTGATCTGACCCCAACGGCCAGCAAGAGTATCAGAGATCTCAATATTCTTTAGGTTTCCGTTGTTGACTGTTGCGTCAGCTCCGATAACCTCAGAAAAGACATCATCAACAGAGGGACAGAATCCTGAAGCATTGTAAGTGCCATCAGATGCTGCATCTGCCAAATACTGATCAATACCATCCTTAGTTCTACCTAAAGATAGTCCGTTGTTGTAGATAAAGAATCTAGAGTGCTCTCTTCCGAGTGCATTCATTGCTTCCTTATCCGTTAGGGCAACGCAAGCCTCTTCAACCTTGCCTTCAACTCCTGCGATGGGAGCGAGGACAGGTGCTTGAAGAAGCGACAACACGTACTGCTGAATATCTACAAGATTTCCAGCAATCTCGTCGATAAACCAACTCAGAGGAGTTCGAACGTTTCCGTCGAAAACCTTCACCATAGCAGAGCTTTGGGGCCCTTTAAGCACAAGTGAGCTTTCTAACATGCAGAGGTGCGACAAGACACGATTGAGTGTATCAGTCTGCTCCTCATTCAACTTATCTGCATTCGGTAATTCAATTGCAGCTAGATATCTACTAGCATTCCAAGCCTTGCTAAAATCATCGCTGATTAGCTTAGCTGGATCTAGTTTCTTACCGGGATTGGCCTCAGCGTAATGCTTTGACCAAAGACTTGCCATGAACTCTTTGTTCTTGTGAAAGAAAGCGTCCAACACCTTGATACCTCTGAACCCGCCAGAAGATCGGGTCGTAGCATCAATGCTGAAGAAGTCGTGTCCGTCTCCTAGCTTGCCAGGCGCAGAGACAACCATAACTTCTTCCAAGTCGCTCTTTTTTACTTCTGAGCGGAAGGCAGCGACAAGCTCTTCCAGAAGTTGTTGAAAATCTGGACTTTTAGGGTCCAGCATGAAGCGAGCGTTACGCTCATCTTGATTAAGAATAGCCATAAGTTTTCCCTTCTTTATTGGCTGTATCTTTTTGCATTTCTGCTATCCTTGACGGAACTGGTAAAATCACCAGACTACTTCTTGAAGTGAGTAGTTACTTGCCTGTGTCCGTTAGACGGAAGGAAGGCTTTCCCCGGTATAAACCGCTATTAAAATGAAAAAGAAAAAAACCTACAAGTGCTAGAAGCACTCGATCTCATGCTCGGATGAGCACATTCTTGGTAAGTTTTTATTCTTAAAAGGTAACGTTATTTAATATCCTCCACAGTCCACGCTGAAGGATGCTTGTCATTGCAATGCTCATGAAGCCATCGTAACGAAAAGCGCTCACTGGTCTCGCCCATAGGACGATTCCAAATGTCCATGCATCGATTACGAAGCTCATCCTGTTTGGCGTTATAAGCATCTAGAGCAGCATCCTCTTCTTCCCAGCGGGTAAGAGTTGCTTCTACGTCATGCATTGCTTGTTGGATGATACTTGGCTTGACATATACTTTAAACTCCATTGTCTTGATACGTGACGTACCATCCACGATAATGGAGGTCCACATTCTTATTAGTCCAGCATCACTGCCATTAAGAGTATTACTGAAACAATCCACAGTGGCTCTGGCGTGGGTATCATACGAGTTAAATGTTTTGTCCATGTAACAGACCAGCTTACTATATACTTCTTCAGAAGACTCTTTTGTGGTCCCACGAAGATCCGAGAGTAATTGATCAACCGCTTTCTTTTGGATGCGTTGCCCTCTAAATTCGTTCCACTTTGAGGAATTAACGTAGGACATGACAGTATTTCTGTAGTTAGCATGGTAGTCAGCATTAGAAACTACTGCCCAATCAACATTAACGATGTTGTATGCAGGAGTGATTAAGTAATGGTCAACTCCCAACAAGAAGGTAATCATTAATAAATAACATACCGAATAGCCTTTTGCAGAAGGCTTTAAGTCTTTGATGATTGCCCGGACGAAAAAGAATAGACCACAGATTGCAGCCCAAGAAACAATTGTTAGAAGACTAGTCATATGACAAGTCCTTTCTGACACATTACGTGCCGACTGTACTACTACGGTAAAAAGTATTAAAAGTAGTTGTAGTAGTACGTTGTTAGATGAAGACACCACGTCTTCTGTCCCGCAGGAAGGGTACATCTGAATACCCCCGGTAGGCTCCCATCTATAGGGTGCTTACTGCTACTAATATATAATATACCCCTAAACCCACTATATGTTTTCATTTCCCCTATATAGGATTTTCCCCAACCTTCCCCCAATATCTATTCCCAAAATTACTAATTTTTTAAAATCTAAATTTTTTAATTTAAATATTTAAAACACCCTATAGGTAAAATATTGGCTAAAAATAAAATTTTCGCGTTTTAAAACCTATATATTACTCAAGTACTTTCTATATGTAATTCGCGAGCTATCATATATTCGGCCATTTGACCATATAGATAATTTAATCTTTCGTTTACATAGCTGTACTCGCCTTTACGTTCAATATAATCTATGTAAAAGTCGACCACACGTTGTATACCTGCTATTTGAGCAGTTATTTCAATGATTGGTAATTTTGCTATGTCATGTCTAGGTAGGTTCATGTTAGGTTCCTTTTGAAACTTTTGGGTCTGTTTTAAATTTGACACAATTTATATATTTTAAATTCAAGTATTTAGCTTTGACTAAGCGATGTACTCCATCAAATATTAAATTTTCTTCTGATAATATTATAGGGTAAGATAAATCTGCCTCTAGTACTCTTTGCATATGGTGTAAGAAAAATTCATTGTTCAGCTCTTCTTCTTCATGTTGCCAACACCATGCATTCTTATACCTAGAATCCCACAAGTCGGAAACTTTAATTTTAGCGGGTTCTATATCTTTGGAGGCATCCCAAATTTCTTTCAAGTCCCAAGTTCTTTTGTAGGGATACTTCTTTGTTTTAGGAAAATATACTGTAGCTGAAGTGTAATCTTCTGACATCTTAGCCCTTTCACTTTAAAATTAAGAATCCGCCCAAAGCTATCAATAGCAGGCCAAAAGCCTGTTGTATTGAAGGTAGATCGTAGTAGTAGAAACTTAAACTTAACTCAATTGTAGTATGCACGCAATAAGTAATCGCCAAAGCACCCCACACACTATAAGTGCTTACCAGATACCACCAGGCCGTAAGTCCCAAATAATTTGTAATTAGCCCAGTGAAAAGCCACCATTGCCAAGGTGCTAATGGTGTGCCATACAATATTTTGGCATTACCTTTATACCAAAGTATGATATATAATATAATTAAATAAAAAAAATATAACATTTAAAACTCCTAATTAACAAAATGGTGTAGCATGAGTAGCGATAAACAAACAAGCCAGTTAGAACTGTTTAACAAGCTAAATAACAGTGAATATGATTCTTACTTAGCTAGACTTCCTGAAGAGAAAGTGCAGAAAATTAAGTCAAGAATTAGTTCTTACAAAACAGGGGTTTACGCTAGCGCACCAATAGTTTGTTATGGCCCAACCAAGTGCCCTTTTATAGGTAAATGCCCAATACCAAATTTAGATGAAAATGGTACGCTAGAAATAGGAGACGACTCTTTCTATCCTATTGGTAGGGAATGCTTAATGGAGAAGTTTTTAGTAGAGCAGAAGACTATAGACTACTTACAGTATTTAGATGTAGACCCAAACAATCCTGTAGAGATGGGTATCGTAAATGAATTAGCACTAATAGATTTATATAAAAATAGATGTTTATTAGTTTTATCTCAAGGTGACAAAAATGGTCAAGGTAGAGATTTTCTTTTAGTAGATGTGTTAGGTTTTAATGAGAACGGAGACAAGGCTGAAAGTACTAAGTTACACCCAGTGGTAGATATGATTGAAAAATTAGAACGCCGCCGAGAAAGATGGTTAGAACGACTTATGGAAACTCGTGAATCTAAAGCTAAGTTTTTGAGCAAAATGCAAGATAACAAGAATCGTTCAAGAGTACTTGAAGAGATCTCTATGTTGAGAGAAGCATTGTATGCGATTGACGTTACACCAAGTAAAAAAGAAATACTTATAGACGATGAATAATACCTTTGCTTTCATAAACACAAGTTCTGAGTCTGTAGGGGTTATTTATACATTTATAGATCCGGATACTGGTGATAAAATACAAAAGCAAGAAATTCTAGCAGAAAAACGTACAGCGAGCTCTCAGGGAGCGCAAGCTAGATTTGGATTAGCCAGAAAGTTGCGTTTAGTAAACGCTGAGATCCAACGTTCAAGCGGAGCGAAATTTTCCGTTTTATCTAGTAAAGACGCTTTTGGAAACGTAGAAGATATACTTAAAAACTCTGTAATTATAGACATAGAAACTTTAGGTAAAGAGAGTGGCTCCGTAATCACGCAAATGGGCGCCTACAACGTAGGTACGGGTAAAGGAGAAATGTATGTTTTCCAACCCTCCTTAGTGCAGCAAGAAGAAACTATAACCGATAGGGGTTTTAAAAATAGAACTAGGCACAGGGTAAAAGTAGATCCTAATGTTTCTTTTAAAGAACTAAAGTACGCAGAGTTTTTATTAAAGACAGACGAAAATGTAAAATCTATGGATGAGTCTTTAGCGAAATTGAAGGCAGATCCAAGCTTAGTGCAAGAGGTTGAGAAAAAACTGTTAAAGCAAGATTACTTCCAAGGTAGATATTTTGCAAGTGAGCAGAACTTGGTAGCTGAGCTTTTAGATAGGAATTATGGAGTAGAAAAACTTAATAAAACTATATCTGAATTACGCCCTATAAGAAACTTTATGCAAGCTCTTGGAAGTACAATGACTGAGGATGACGTAGATATGTTGCTTCGTCAAACAAGGGGGGATGCAATAAACCTTAAATCTATATTTAGTAATTTTAAATTAAAAGCTAATGTAGATATGAAAGATTTTCTTACCAAAGACATGCCTGAACTTTTAAGAGGTAAGGTGACTTGGATTGCTAATGCTGCTTTTGAATCTACTCAGTTCGGTGCTCAAATCGATGCGGAAGCCTTTGAAGCGTTTAGGGCTTATAATAATTTTAGAGCAGATCAAGGTTTAAAAAAAATAGAAAGTAGAGAATTTTTTCCAAAGTTTGCTTACGGAGGTTTCGAAGAAGAATTAAATCAAATTAACTCTAAAAGAGCCGAACCGGTAATAACGAAAAATCCGATGTACGGGGTCACACAAGGTGTTTCTACTTTCGACAGTAAGCCTTTTTACACTACCGGAGCGGAGTATTCAGCTGCGAGAGCAGCTGCTGCAGAATCAGGAGACTACAGCGATCTATATAAAACTTTCTTAAAAACAACAAAAGCTGGAGACGTTAGAGATATTATAGATTTGGTAAAGATGCAACAATCCACTCTGATAAAGCATGGCTTCATGACTAGCTCTAAAAAGCCATCTTCAATGTCAATGGAAATACAGGCGCGTGTATACGGAGTCACAGAAGCTTTACGTCTAGGGAAAGGTGAAACAGAAGCTTACAAAGAGCTATTTCAAAAAGAACTTCATATAGGTATAGGCGATGTTAGGCTTTCAGAGTTTCCAGTCATGAAAGAAGCGTTAGACCAGCTAGAAGCTTTAAGATTGGTAGAAGAAGGTGGTGCGCCTGGTAGAATGCTAGAAGCTGAAGCGGCAAAAGGGAAAGGCGCTTACTATAGAGCTCAAATCTATGGGGAAATAATGGATACGTTAAATACTCCTCACACAACTACAAACGCTCAAGGAAATCAAATTCAAGCGGATAGCTTACACGATGTATTATTTAAGAAACGTATTGCAGACAGTTTAGTAGATGTAAGCGAAACGGGGTTCTACGAACTGAGAGAGCAAGCTGGGTTTGCAGAAGTAAAACAATTTAAAGAAGTTGAAGGGGTAGCGGTACAAGAAGTAAATAAGATCAATACTAGTAAAAAAACAAGACATAGAAATATAAATTTTTTATTAGAGAATATGGTTAAAACTGAAGACTACCATTCTGCAGATAAATTAAAAATAGTTGAAAATATTAAAAAAGATTTGACCAACAAGGGGTACATTGACTCTCAAGGAGAGGTGATAGAATCTAACAGGAAAAAGTTTTCAGCTGGATCGAAAGCAATGCAAGAAAGTTTCGGAGACCAAATAAAGGCCATAGAAGTAAGGTTCGAAAGAGAACAGCCAGAAATACTTGAAAAGGTAAAAAGAAAAGTCATAACTCAAAGCACTGTAAACAAAACTGCAAGAAAAGTAGGTAGATCGGTAGATGGCCAAGCTCGTCGAATATTAAACAGCACCGTCACTTCTTCCGTAGAAAAAACTCCCAGTAGGAGTTTTGTAGCCAAAAAAATGAGCAAATATTCTTCTGGGATATCAAAATTTAAAAAAGGGTATTTAGGCGCTGCAGCTTTAATGGTAGGGGCTTCTTTCATACCAAAGTCTGAAAAAAAGAATTTAATTTTAGGTAGTAAGGAAGAGTTCGTACAAAAGAGAGCAAGTAACTCGGGTGTTTCTGAGGAAGACTATATAAACGCATTAAAAACAAGATACAATCATATTGACGGATTGCCAGAAAAAGGACTAGCTGCTTTACTTAGAAAAAAGTTTACAGACTTTGGATCACCTTACCAGTCTCCATACTACAGTATGTCAGTATTAGAAGACCATAATATGAGGAGAGAGAGGGAGCGATATGTAAGCGCTCAGTTTGGAGCGAGACACTTTAGCGCAGAAGGAGATGTTGGGTTTTATTTAAAAAGATTTATAGATTCTGCTTTTAGAAAGCAAATGGGCTTTAGTAAAAATAAATCTGTAATTATAAACGGAACACCTATAGATGCTCAAAAATATAACTCTTTGGGAGGAAGAAATTTAACAGAATACGCTGTGCCTGAAGGTTCAAGCATTACAGTAGAAGACGCAGACACAATAACTATTAGAGATGCAAACAGATCTAGACCAGAGCTTGCAAAGATAACTGGAGATCCAGGAGAGATGAGGATACGTTTAGCTGGAATAGACGCACCCGAAACGGCGCATGCAGGA
>Ga0315320_10002114_pt1 | contig 16445 bp, 19 predicted proteins | sample M140m21515metaG_FD_203458 | JGI IMG/M metagenome (GOLD analysis project Ga0315320, IMG submission 203458) | Ammonia-oxidizing marine archaeal communities from Monterey Bay, California, United States - M1 40m 21515 | ecosystem: Environmental > Aquatic > Marine > Coastal | place: USA: California... | reverse complement strand
ATGTGAACTATGTAGTTAATACATCAACAGGTGTTAGAACAATCACAAATATTACGACAAATGAAACCATAAAATTAGTAAATATAGAAAAAATAGTTTTTTCGGATAAAACAGTGCTAACATATAGTGATATTCTTGAAACAGGAACTATGAATATAACTCATAAACCAAAAAAAATTACCTTAAATAAGACATTTATTAATCCAATAGTTATATGTGGTGATCCATCATATAATGGAAAAACGCATTGTATAGTGAGAATAACACAAATAAGTAAAAATTCTTTTACAGCAAAGTTGCAAGAATCCTTTAAAGATGATAAAAAACATACAACGGAAAAGGTAGCATGGATAGTTGGTGAAAAAGGTACATGGTCTATATCAAATACTAATAAACAAATTATTTTTGGTAAGTTTGTTACAAATAAAACAACTAAACGAGGTTTTAATAAAATAACATTTAACACACCATTCTTAAATACACCTATAGTATTAACCCAAGTTGCAACACATAAGGGGAAAGACCTTGTAGTCACTAGAACAAAAAACTTAAATAAAAATTCATTTCATTGTTCCATGCAAGAATCAGAAGGATTAGATAATAAGCATAAAAGAGAAAATATACATTGGTGTGCTATTTCTCAAGATACTAATACTATGGGTGATTTAAACATTAAATGTGGTAGAATTACTAAAGTAAATCATAAAGTAAAAACTGTAAAGTATCCTAATAATTATTTTAGTAGTCAACCAAATGTATTAACAAAATGTTCATCTTATAAAGGTAGAGATATAGTAAATACAAGAATTCAACCCTCTCAATTACAATTTAGAATTAGATTACAAGAAGATAAAACTAAAGATAATGAAACAAAACATGTTAGGGAAAATGTGGATTTTATTGCGATAGGATAAATGCAAAAATTGATTTTAAAAGATAATTATATCGTATATTAAATAATGTCTGAATCACTTACCTTTGTAGATTTGTTTTGCGGAATAGGTGGATTTCATCAAGCACTTGATACGTTGGGTGCCAAATGTATATTGGCGTGTGATATCGATGAAAAATGTCGCATTAATTATGAGTTAAACTATGGAATGAAACCAGTAAAAGATATTAAAGATATAAATGAAAAAACGTTGCCTGATTTTGACATTTTATGTGGCGGATTTCCGTGCCAACCGTTTAGTAATGGAGGTAAAAAAAAAACGTTTGAAGATAAAAGAGGGTTGTTGTTTGATGAAATCATGCGAATCGTGAAAGAAAAACAACCTCGATTTCTGTTTTTAGAAAATGTAAAACATATTCTTAAAGTAAGTGAAGGGAATGTATTGAAATATATTGAACAGCAAATTGATGAACACGGGTATGTATTACAGCGATTTCAAATGTCTCCGCACGAGTATGGAGTTCCGCAGCAACGAGAACGTATTTATTTTGTGTGTGTAAGAAAAGATATTTATAATGATACTCCTATTCAATTACCAACATATACTAGTCAATCTTTGACAGTTAGTGATATACTAGAAGATACTACTACTATTGATAATAAATATTATTTAGTAGGGGATCAATTGAATGTATTGGAAGCGTGGGACGATTTTATTAAGCATGTAGATGTAGGTGAAACGTTGTCACCAACAATATTAATTCATGATGCATTTAGAACGTATACTGAAGATGAGTTTAATGGTTTAGCAGCATGGCGTAAAGATTATATGATAAAAAACCGACGTATATTAGAGAAATATAAAGATTTTATTGGTCCGTGGTACGCAAAACATAAGGAATTATTAAGTAAGCGCGAAGTTTACGGTAAATTAGAATGGCAAGTAGGTAAAGTAAAAGAAAATGATAGTATCTTCAATTATTTCATGCAAATACGGCAATCAGGTATTCGTGTTAAAAAAGAAAGGTATTTCCCAACGTTGGTTGCAATCAGTCAAATACCTATATATGGTAGAGGAAAAAGATATATTACTCCACGTGAATGTGCTAGATTACAATCGTTTCCAGATACCTATAAAATTGACCCAAACGATAAAGTTAGTTATAAGCAATTTGGCAACAGTGTAAATGTAAAAAATGTAAAAACCGTATTAGAAAGTACATTAAAACATTATGATTTAGGAAATAAAGATAACCTTTAATATGATTATAAATTATGAATAATAATCATATTAGACCTTGTTGGAATAAATATTTTAAAGAAATAGTAAGAGTAACTTCAACTCGTTCTTCTTGTGAACGATTGCAAGTTGGGTGTTTATTAGTAAAAGATAACCGTATTATATCACAAGGATATAATGGTTTTTTACCAGGTTGTCCGCATACATCCATTATTCGTGATAATCATGAAGTCGGGACAATTCATGCAGAACAAAACGCCATATTAGATTGTGCAAAAAGAGGGGTAAGTTCAAACGATACAACCGCATATATTACTCATTACCCATGTTTTCATTGCATGAAATTATTGTGTGGATGTGGTGTAAATTCAATAAAATATATAGAGGATTATAATAATGATCCAGCGGTAGAAGAATTAAGTAGAATAACAGGAGTAACTCTTATCAGAATATAATATTCATATTATATATTATGGTTAAACGAAAAACCAGAAAGTTTAGAAAAACAAATATAAGAAAAACAAAAAAACAAAAAGGCGGAGATATAGGTGTTGTAGCACCTTTTTTAGCGGTGGTTGCAATATGTGCAGCCGCATCAAGTAGCAAAGGGTTATCTACTAGTGCATTACAAGGTGAGTTTGGAAATTTAGCAAATAGTGTTAAAAATGAATATAATAAGGCATCACAAAGTTTAAAAGAACAAGGTAATAAATTGGCAGAACAAGCTAAAAATGAACAAGCTAAAATGATTCATGCAGCAGCAGCAGCAAATCATAAAGCAGAACAAAAGGCAAATGAAGTAAAAAAACAAGTTACGGATGCCGCTAATAAAGTAAAAGAACAAACCGATAAAGCAGCAGAGACGGTAAATAATACAACAAAACAAGTAGGTGAAACTGTAAAAAAAGCAGGAAAAACCGCAACCCGTGAAGCACGCAACGCAGCACATGAAGCAAGTAAACAAGCACATGAAGTAGGTAAAACTGCTGGTGTAGATATTCCTACTATACCACCACCAACAAAAGCACCTGAAGCAGAAACACCAGGAGCACAAACGCTACCAGCAGGAGCACAAACGCCAGCAGCAGCAGCAGCAGCACCACCAGCAGGAGCACCAGCACCAGCATCAGCACCAGCGGCAGCAGCACCAGCGGCAGCAGCACCAGCAGCACCAGCAGCACAGGCGGAAGCAGCGGCAGCAGCACAAACGCCAACAACAGCAGGAGCACAAACGCCAACAACAGCAACGACAAAACCAGCACCACCACCAGCAGCAGCAGGAGCAGGAGTAGCAGGAGCAGCAGGAGCACAAATGCCATCAAAAACGTCATATACTAAACCGACATCAGGGGGTCAAACATTCGGAAGACCACAAGGGACCTCAAACGCCTCAGCAGGAATGTCATCAGGAGGAACGCCAGGAGCAGCAGCAACAGGAGGAACGCCAGGAGCAGCAGGAATGTCATCAGGAGGAACGCCAGGAGCAGCAGCAGCAGGAGGAACGCCAGGAGCAGCAGCAAAGCCAGCAGCAGCAGCAAAGCCACCAGCAGGATCACATCCGCCATCAACAAGAACGCTAGGTGGGCAACCAGTAGGAGCAGCAGCAGCAGGAGGAACGCCAGGAGGGCAACAAGCAGTAACGCTAGGGATGCAAACATTAAAACCGTCAGGAACGACATCAAAACCGCCAACGCTGTCAAAACCACCAAATTCACACACGAGATCAAACACGCAAAGATCCTCACCACTAAATAACCACCCACCTCTAGATACAAAAACACTAACAAGTGGAGGTGGTCGTAAACATAAAAAAAGATTAACAAAAAAAAGAAATCGTAGATATAAGCGTTAAAGTACTATATCATAAAATTAAAATACTATGATATAGTATAATGCCTTTACGAAACCGCAGTAGTCGTCGTCGCAGCCTTCGTAAAACTCGTCGCCAAAATGGCGGTTTAAGGTGGATAAGAAAGAATCGCACGTTGCGTAAAAAGAAGCGTCAGCGTCGCCGTAAACAGCGTGGTGGATGAGGCGGAGTTCGACCTAATTTTTTCGTAGAACCCACAATATAAACTTAGTTATTCATTTAGTGAATGATATTTGTTTTAAAAATAGATATAAACAAATTGACCAACTAAATATATAATGACTAAAATAGAACATGAAGAATTGTTAGATTACAGTGATGTATTAATTCGTCCTAAACGTTCTACTATGAAAAGTCGTAATGATGTAGATATTGAACGATTATTTTCATTTAAATGGTCTAGTTTACAATGGAAAGGTATTCCGTTAATAGCGGCGAACATGGATACAACGGGAACATTTGAGGTCTGTGATGTTCTTTCGCAATATAAGATAGTAACTGCCTTACACAAGTTTTACACAAAAGAAGATTTTTTAAATAAAGAAAATTTAAACCCAGAAATGTTTATGGTATCCACAGGTATTAGTGAAATTGATTTTACTAGATTAACGGAAATATTAAGTGTAGTAGAATGTAATTGGATTTGCATAGATATAGCAAATGGATATTTATCTAGTTTAGTAGATTTTTGTAAAAAGGTAAGAGGTGCCTTTCCAGATAAAATTTTAGTAGCAGGAAATGTAGCAACGCGTGAGATGGTAGAAGAATTATTGATAAATGGGCAAGTAGACATAGTTAAAGTAGGAATAGGTCCAGGTAGTGCTTGCACTACCAGATTAAAGACCGGTGTAGGAGTTCCTCAATTATCGGCAGTATTAGAATGTTCGGATGCCGCTCATGGGTTAGGAGGATTGATTATAGCGGATGGAGGTATAACGTGTCCAGGTGACGTATCAAAAGCGTTAGGTGGTTGTGCTGATTTTGTAATGATGGGCGGACAATTTGCGGGTCATGATCAAAATCCCGGGGATGTAATAGACTGTGAAAAAACCGGTAAAAAACTCAAGCGATTTTATGGAATGAGTTCAAAACGAGCAATGGAAACACATTATGGAAAAATGGAAAAATATCGATCTTCAGAAGGTCGTGAATTAACAATACCTTATAAAGGAGATTTAAACAATACAGTGTTAGATTATTTAGGAGGGATCCGCAGCACGTGCACGTATATAGGTGCCACCTCTATAAAAAATATGGGCAAATGCACAACTTTTGTTAAGGTAACTCGTCAGTTAAACAAGCATTTTGTGTAACTAAATGTTTGCCTAGAATATCAATAGAATGATAGAATGCATTATATAAATTATCAAGTATGATGTGTTCGTGTTTTGCAATACTTTCATTATCATTAGAATGAAGCATAATATTAATACGTTGATTTATATTTATATTAGATTCTTGTTGAAGTTTATTTACGATTTCAGTAACATAATTAATATCATAATGATATGTTGCAATATTAGTTAATAGATTGTGTTGTATTTCGTTTAAGCTATATTGTTTACAATATAGATAAAGTATATTATTAGTTGTATCATTTTTAAGTTTACTTAATTTAATACAATTATTTCGTGTATAAGTAGAAGTTACAAAACTATGATCAAATAAAAGGATAATATGAAGATATGCATATAGATAGCTATTAGATATGCATGAAAAAGGAGAAATTTTGTATAAATGATATGAATCGTAAACTTCTTTTAGTTTATAAATCTTATGTATAACGTCTGCTGTAATATATTGAGAACAATATATCATACTATCTTGTATGACTTTATAAGGATTATTTTTAAAACTGTTTTTAAAATCATCTAAAATTAGATTCATATATTTATATAGTTAAACATGGATTAATAAATAAACGAATTCACTATTTTTGTTCCACCAATTATAGAAGGTTCAATTCCATTAGTAAAATCTTGTGGTTTTGTTAATAGTTTACTGATTTTGAACACTTTAAATGTATAATTATTTGCAAATGCATAAAGAGTATCATTCCATTTTTTAATAATAGGTATATATTTTTCATAATTAGAGTCAGTAACATAGTATATATCGGTAAGTATAATATTACATTGAGTAATAGTAGATACATTTAAGATAGTGCTTTTGTATAAATTCCAAATCATATCAAATAATTTAGTGTCGTTAGTGTCGTTATTTTCGTAAACATTTAGCAAATCATTACCACCAATAGATATATATAAATTAGTATGTTTATTGTTCATAGTAATAGGCATACTTTTGTATTGTTGATATAGTAGATTTATAGTAGCGTTGTCTTGTGCTAAAACCAGGGATTGAACAGCAACGTGTTGTTTTAAAAGATATTCAATAGATTTCTCTTTTGGAACATAATTGTTGTTTTTAAAAATACTATCTCCTAAAAGCACGATACTAGAAATATTGGAACTCATTCCTTCGGTAAAAATGGTATTATAAAAATAGAAATATAGAATAATAGCGAGAAGGATAGGTAAATATATTAATTTACGAATCATAGTATATATTATTGAATGACTTTCTTTTTTAGATAATCCATAATTTCGCAGAAAACGTTAGAATTTAGTTTATATTTACTAGTATATTCTTCTAGAGTATTCATATATTGTTTAAACAAACTAATGGTTTCTTGATTTCCGATTTGTAAACAAAAATTGCATGTAATACCTGCATCATTTTGTCTTTTTTGGTCTTGAATAAGGTCTTCAATATCATCTGCTAATTGAAATGTAATACCAAAAGATTTACTGATAGTTTTTAGATCTGAAATGGGTATAGATTCCTCATTATTGTGAATAATAAATGGTAATAAAAAACAAAGATAAAATAGTGTAGTTGTTTTTTTTTCATTTAGCATTTGTAAAAAAGAGGATGAATTAAAGTTTTCCGTAATATTCATTTCAAAATTGTGTAAAGGTGACAAGTCTAATAGTTGTCCTCCGATAATACCATGAATACCTAAATTATCATTGTATATTTTATAAATATCTGTTAGTTGTTGTTTTTCTTTGATATATTGTTGTAGATATTCTCCAATTAATATACCAGCGTTGTTAATAAATAAGTCAGCAATAAACAGAGCAATTTTTTCATTATATTTATAGTGTAACGTGTGTTGACCGCGACGTTCGGTATCATTATCCATCATAGGCATATCGTCAAGAATAAGGGATGCGTTATGGATTAATTCGATAGCAATAGCGAGATTAAAATTTTCAATAGATTTTTTGTGTATATGTTGAGTCATTTCCATAATAATAATAGGTCTAATTCGTTTTCCATTTTGAAGTGCATCACTTATTATATTTTTAACATACATATCATCTGTAAGATTTTGTATATATACTTCAAGGTGTTTATCAAATAATTGTTTTTGTTGGTAATATTCTTTCATAAATTGAATTATAATTATATTACTTTTTTATTATTTAAACTTACTAATGACGGTATTATTTGACCACTTTACCTTGAGAATTTGGCGTAGTTTATTGATGGTGTATTTGGATAATTGGAGCATGTTAAATTTAATTCAAACTAATAAATTAATGAATAAGAATAAAAAATATGTTTACATGATAATATTTCAATCTATAACAACAATGACTTTTACTTATCATGACTTTTCTTTAAACTACGCATCGTATAAATTAGTCGACTATACTAATACATATAAAAAGAACTATTATATTTATACTAATATTTACTTGAATAATACTATATTTATATATAATATAAATAATCTTAAATTACTAGTAAAAAATAATAGTAATTTAAGAAAAATGTTAGAAAAATATCTAAAAGGCACTAAAATAGGAACGAATAATTATAAGGTAATAGACTCATTAATACCGATTCAGTAAATTAAAAACTTCCAAAACCACCAAATCCTTCGTTCGCTGCCATAGGTTCAAATGCTTCTTGCATAGGCATTCCTCCTCCTCCAGGCACCATAGCATTTACTAGAGGTGTATTAGGTCCTTCATACATTTTGTTAAAATCTGGTTGTGGACCTTGAGTGGGTACACCCATAGACGGAGCATTCGTTTGAACCATAGGAGGTGGTAAAAGAGACGCTTGCTGTGGTTGTTGTTGTTGTTGTTGTTGTTGTTGTGGTTTACTAGATTGTTTATTTCCTTCCCAATATTCGAATAGTCGGTCAAGTAAAATATTAGTTTTAGTGCCTACTTTACTTTGGATAGTTAGCATTAAACTTAAGAATACAATAGCAATACCTATAATATTTACATCTTTGTAATCTATTTTGCTCCATGTAGGAAAGTATGTAATTAAACGGTGTATTAACATAAATCCTATGAACATAAAAACAATTTGGCCGAGAATTTCGGCTAAAATTTCAACATTACCTTTTTCTTCGGTAGTTGCAGGTATAATTTTTTGTATAACTTTATTAAGTATAATCGTAGGAATAAGCGCTAAAAGAACATATTGTAAACAATTAAGAATATCATTTTGAGATTCTTTATCAAAATCAAAAACGTGAGAAAAGAAATTTTTTTGTGGTAAGTTACTTTCTAATTTATCTTTAATAGATTCCATATGTTGTATAAAAAGAAATTAAAAAAATGAATTTATGTTTTAATATAGATGAGTAAGACAGAATATAGTGAAGAACAAGCTTATCTTCAATTAATTCGAGATATTCATAAAAAGGGTGAAGATGATGAGGGTAGAAATGGTCGTGTAAGATGTATATTTGGTGCAAATATGAGATTTTCCTTGACAAACAAAAAAATACCAATATTAACAAGTAAGCGTATAGCGTGGAAAACGTGTTTAAAAGAGTTGCTTTGGTTTATAAGTGGTAATACGAGTAATAAAACGTTAAAAACCCAAAATGTGCATATATGGGACGGAAATAGTTCCCGTGAATTTTTAGATTCCCGTGGATTAACTCATTTACAAGAGGATGATTTGGGTCCTATATATGGTTTTCAATGGCGTCATTTCAATGCCGATTATAACACGTGTGACGATGATTATAAAAATAAAGGAATAGATCAATTGCAACAAATAATAAATGCATTAAAAGATCCTAAAGAACGTAAGTCTCGACGATTGATTATGAGTGCTTGGAATCCCGAACAAATCGGTGAAATGGCGTTGCCTCCGTGTCATGTATTATGTCAGTTTAATGTAATAGGTGAGAATAAGTTAAGTTGTGCTTTATATCAAAGGAGTGGTGATGTAGGTTTAGGTGTTCCTTTTAACATAGCATCTTATAGTTTTTTGCTTCATTTAATAGCTCATCATTGTGATTTGATACCTTGTGATTTTGTATATTTTTTAGGTAACGCGCATATTTATGATGATCATATGTCTCAATTGCTATCGCAAATAGAGAATGAATTATATGAATTTCCTACATTATCTATAAAAAATAAGTATAATAAAATAGAACAATATACTTTAGAAGATTTTGAATTAGAAAATTATAATCATAATTCGGCAATATCCATGAAAATGCGTGTATAGTAGATGATATTATTTGTGTAGATAGAATATAATGTCTACTTCTAGTTCTTTGTCTTCTGCTAAACGTCGTAGAGCCGGCGGACCGGATAAGAATGGCCAACAAAATTCAAATGTAGTTGAATCATCTCCTATGGATGACCCTAAGAGATTAATGAGTGTGCAAGATGTATTATTTATTTTAAATGCTAAAATAGAGCATTTATCGGCAAAAATTGTATCTGGTAATGGAGGTGAAACGCAATCAATAGATTCCAGTGAAATGATGAATCAATTGACGGATTCGATAGATAATATGAATAGTACTTTAGTGCAATTTTCGGAGGTAATGACTGAATATAATGATCGTATTCAAAAATTAGAAGACACATTGAATAATTCATCAGTTCAGGATAAAATTCAACAATTAGAAAAGCGTATTAATGAAAAAATATTATCAAAGAGCACTCCAGAAAAATTTGACTTATTAAGTAATAGAAAAAAAGCAATATCCACAAAAGATAAAATGGCAGATATGGTTCCGAGTAAAAAAGGAGCGACAGTTGATGATAAATTTTCCGAAAAAACCAATCAAAAAGGTAAAAACACTTTAAAGCAATTTGAAGAGGCGAGTGCTAACAGTGAAAATGTTTCCATTTCTTTTTCAGGATTAAAAGATCAAATTGAAACGAATAATACTAAATAAATAGTATAGATAAAAATGAGTTCCTATTTTCAATTATCAAGTCAAACAAAAATCTTTGAAGCAATGATTCAGCATTTATCAGGATTTACATCAAATATCCGGATTACCATTAATCCGGATATGTGTGTTATGGATGCAGTAAATGAATCTCAAACATCTTTAACAAAAATAAATTTAACAAAAGAATGGTTTACTGAGTATAACATAGATACAGAAATTACCGTAATAGTAACTACAAATATATTGTATAAAATTATTCATGTTTTAGATGTTAATTATCCAATTAAAGTAACATTATCAACAAACGATTTGGTGGTAGAAGGAAAATCAATTCAATCAGATGTAACTTATACAATACCATCACTAGTAATAGATATTCCAATAATTGATGTACCGGATGATATAGAGTATGCCGTAGATATTTCAATGAATTCAAAAACCTTGTGTAGTATACTTGATCATTTGCTGATCATAGGTGAAGATTGCAGTATACATATAAAGGAGGATAGTATGTTATTCATGACGAAAGGTGATTATGGCTCAACTAAAATAGATTTGACGATAGATGAATTAAATAGTTATGCTGTAGAAGAAAATATAGATTTACAGTTAACGTTTCATTTAAAACTATTGCATATTGTTTCATTATTTCATAAATCATCAGAACTAGTAGATATACATATAGAAAAAGATAAACCATTGATGATTCAATATAATATGGATAATAAATCCTTTATAAAATTTATGATTGCTCCAAAAATAAATGAAGATTAATGCCGTATAAAAGATTAAAAATAGTATATACTTTATGATAAATGAATTGGTTATTATTTTTTATAGTATTTACATTAACCTATTTTGTATATATACATATACGATATCATTATAAGCAAGTAAATGATTTGGATATATATGATATGGGTATTATTGATAAAAAGCAATTAGAAGATGTGTGTGTTTATCGTCAACCCGTAACTTTTATATTAGAAGAAAAAATGTTAGAAAGTTATTTTAATGTAGATGCGTTATCTAATAAATTTTCTTGCATGACATTTAATATCTATGATACTAGTTCTAATCATATAGTTTCTGCGCCATTGCCTATGAAAGATGTTATTAAATTGTTTAATCAAAAAAAAAATTATATATCTTATAATAATACTTTATTTATAGAAGATACAATAACAAAAAATAAAATACAAAGTTTAGATAAATATTTATCACCACCATTCACAGTATATTCACACTATGATACATGGTTAGGAACAAATGATAAATCAATGCCTATAAAATCAGAAACATATTACCGAGAATATCTTTATATAACCAGTGGTTATATAGAATGTTTATTAATAACACCAAATAAGGAAAAAAAACAATCTATAATATTAAATAAATCAGAGGTCTTATATATTCCTCCCCATTGGTCGTATGAAATAACATTTAAAAAAAATGCATTTGTTTGTGTTTTTAGATATGATACAGTAATAAGTATATTTTCGCGTTTACCTAGTATAGTAATGAATTATATAGGAGAAATGTTAGTAACTGAAGTTTCATTTAAATTGAAAACAAAATCATTGGATATAATAAATGAAAAGAATGTATCAGATAGAGTGTCAAAAAAACCGAGGGACTCAGTTTCTGAAAAAGGAGATAACAACAACGAATCAGACAACAGTGCTGCCACCTGCAACAACAGTGCTGCCACCTGCAACAACATCGACCCAAGTAACAACATCATTTAACTTATTGGTGAATACATTTAAAGTAATGCATGAGGATATAGTAGATGAAGATAACATTATAGTTAGTCCGTCAATTTGGCGAGAAAAGCGAATAGCTGCGGTATTGTTAGTAGATAAGATGTATGGTAAAGAAAAAAATAAATTACTGTATAAATGTATTCCTTATAATAAGAATTTGCCTATATTCTTAGTAGCATATGAAAATAAGCAAGAATTTTCTAAAACTCATAAACATAAATATGTTTTATTAGAGTTTAAGCATTGGAATAATAAACATCCATTGGGTCAATTAGTCCAGACCTTTGGAAATGTAGATAATTTATCTTGTTTATATGATTATTTGTTATTTGCATTAGATATTCATAGTTCAAATCAACTATTTACGAAACGGTTTATGGTTGAATATAAAAATGACACAAGACAAAATCATATTAAAGAAATGAAAAAACAGTATAATTTAGAAGATAGAATCCCCTATGAAATTTATACGATAGATGGCGAGACAACCAGAGATTTTGATGATGCAATCGGATTGACACAATATAAAGATAAAGATATATTTAGTATTTACATTAGTAATCCTGTGCTATGGATGGATTATTTAAATTTGTGGGAGTATTATGGTGATAGAATGTCTAGTGTTTATTTACCGGATCGTGTAGTAAATATGTTACCAAATATGATGAGTAATAAAGTAGTAGGATTATTGGAAGGGGAGACCAGTATAGCATTTGCCATGGATATTACAATAGTGGCGGATAAGATAGAAAGTGTTGATTATAAAAATGTATTAATAAATGTTAAAAAAAATTATAGATACGAAGAATCAACATTATTAAAAAACCCAATGTATAAAACAATAGTTAGATTAATGTCTAATATAGGTATGAGAGTAGAAAATAGTTATAAGTGTATAGAAAAATGGATGATATATTTTAATAGTAAAATAGGTGAAACTTTATCGCAATATAATAGTGGTGTATTTCGTTATTGTAGAGTATTAAACACGAATCATAAAAGTATACCTTCTCCTCTTATAGATTATATAAGTTGGGGTGAAACTAATTCAGGGTATACCTTGTATAAAAAAGAGTTGTCGCATGTTGTATTAGGTGTTCCATATTATGCTCAAATGTCTTCTCCTATCCGTCGAATAGTAGATATACTAAATATGATAGAAATGCACGAGCAAAAAGCAATGTGTAAATTGTCAGCGAATACCATTAACTATAAAAATAGGTGGTTAACTAAAATAGAAGATATAAATACTACAATACGATCCATAAAAAGATTAGAATCTGATACAAAGTTATTAAAATATTATTTAAATACAGAAAATGTGTCGAAACGTGTATATGAAGGTTATATAGTAGCTATACTAGATGAAAAGATATTTAAGGTATTTATTCCAGAATTAGAAGTTACAAGTATATTAAAAAGAATTCAACCCATGGCGTTGTATACAAAAATACAATGTACATTATGTTTGCTTCAAGATGAAGTAAACATAGTTCAAAAAATAAGATTAAATATTATCTAAATGATTATGAATAAAATGTTGATTCATAAATTTTTGAATTGTAAAATAAGTTACCGTATTAGTTCCACAATTCAATAACTTGCCTAAATTATCATCAAGTATAATTTCTTGCTTATTTTCTTTATTTTGTAATTCTTTTTCTTTGATATAGTGAATAATATATTGTGTCACTTCTGTTCTTGCCGCCTTTTCACCTTCTTTTTTTTTCATAAACACCGACAATTCTTTACTAATATTTGTAGGAATTGCAAATCCAGATGGTTTTTTTTGTGGTTTTTCTAACGCATTAGTATTATGTTTTTTAATAGTTTTTGAAATTTTACTATCTAATTGTTTAACATTATTTATTAATTTTGTAAGTCCTAATCTATATTCGGTCAATTCATCTATGATAGAATTAAACTCATTAATCATATCACTCATTATATAAACATAGATATATCTATCTTTATATATTAATTATTCTTTATTTATACTTCTTGTTGTGATTCCTCTTGCGAACGACGAACTAGTTTCCATTGTTGCGGATCATAGGAACGGTGATTGTTAGGTTTTCGTCTGCGAACTCCCCGCGAAGACGAGTGCTCTGCATCCTCCTCTGTATTACGCTCTTCGTTGTGCATGTATCGTGTTTCGCACATTAGTTTACCACCATTGATGCCACTGACCTCCGTTGCCAGGTGTTTATGATCTGTGTTCGTAGATTCAGATAGGGTAAAGTGTATGTATTCGCCTTCTACAAGGTATTTATATTGCTGAGTTTGGACATTAATACTTGAATGATGAACAAATACATCCTTTTTGTCATCATCGCATGTTGTAATAAATCCATAACCAACTTTATTATTAAACCACTTTACTCTCCCAAGAGTTTTATCTTGGAAAGAACTAGGAGATTGAGAAACTGGGGCATCTGTTACTTCGCTATCAGACATTATATGTTACTATATGTGGTATTCTTTATATTGGTTTTATTATTTATTTATTATTTATATAAGATATATATTTTACGGTGTCTTTTGGAGATAGATCCCAAATCAAAGGATTCCAGTATTTAATTGATTCCGTTTCAAAAATACCTTCCGGTGCATATCGTTTTTCTATAGTTCTATGATATAAAAGCATAAACGAACCAATGCATCGTATAAGTGTTTTAATACGTTTTTTTCTATTAGATAACCCGTTTAGTTGATCGACTATAGTATTCAATAGATCTGTTTTAAAGAACATTACCCAACCAGCTTCAGAACCTAATCCACCTTCTTCATATTTATACACTTCTTTATGTATAACATATTTAATATAATCATTGGATACTCGTTTAATAAATTGAGAAACTGGATTCGTGTTATTATAACTTTTTTTTATCGTATCAAATAACTCATCGCAAGCACCTTCTCTTGTTGGACCGGGAAATTGGCTCATGTGATCTAGCATAATATATTTACTATAATGATTTTATCTTAATATCTTTCAATTTATTATATAGTAAGGTGTTTTTCACTAATACGAAGATTTTTGCTGGATTGATATACTAACAAAAGATGATCATCTACAAATATTTCATTATATAACTCTTTTATTTCTTGAATAGTTATGTTATTTATATTATTTAAATTATCTTGTATACTATTGACTTGTTTATTGGGTTCTTGGATTTGATTCATATACTGGTCTAAAAACATAGCAGCCAAAGATTCAGGGGTAATAGACAAATTTCTTGCTATTAATTTTGCGCTTGTTTTTACAGAAGTGAAATGTTTTTTCGGCACCAATTCCTTTTTATATTTTCTTAAATAACCCATAATCTCTTTAATCACTTTTTTGACCGACGTATCATTTACAAATACTTCTATTTGAATTGATGCACCACACGAATTAACTACGGCGTTTACACTAATACCATAAACTAATTTTAATTGTGTCCTTAATCGTTGAAATAATAGATTTTTTATAATTTGTAAACCAGTGTCCAATGTTTTATATAATTTATGAAGAACGTGTATCTTTGTAGGAAAACCAAACAGTAATTGTGTTGTTTTATTAGAACTATCGGCAACATAAATAATTTGTTTTTTCAATGAAAAACACGATTTGTTCGTAAATGGATTACCTAAACATAAATGGTTAGGTGCTTTTTTAAGATATCGTTTAAATGTATTTAATACAAAATGTTTGTTAAAATCACCTGAAACCATGAATACGGTATTTTTTTGATGATAGTATTCTTTAAACGTTTTATCCATAATTTTTTTTTTCAATCGCGTCAAATTATCTATTTGGGTTTTCCAATCAAACGCATATTGTAATCCTTCCAAATCATAAAACTGTTTATGAAATACATCATATAAAGTAGCGTCTCGTTTGTTTGCTTCTCGCAATAATTCATTTTCTACAGCAGTATGCTCATTTTCTATCATTTTCTGGGTTATTTTTGGGTTTATGGTAATGTTAATAATATAATCTAACATCTCCTTTGTATATTTTCTTAACCCAAATGTATGGTATCTTAATAATGTATCACTAGTGGACGCATTATAAGTAACCCCACGTGTAGTCCAATAAGGACTACATTTATTATCTTTACATTTTGTCCAAGCATTAGTTAATACATGTTCTAAAAGATGATTGATACCTGCAGTTTCTTTGGTTTCACTTATAAATCCGTTATTGGTCACCATTTCTATGTATGTAGTTTTATTGGGGTAGGGGTATAAAAAAATAGTATAACCATTAATCACATGGACTTCCGGTAATGAATGACGAATATTCTTTTTGGTTTGTCTCATCGATTGTTTAGATCGTTTTTTTGTTTTCATAGGTATATATTGTTTAGATTTTATCCTTTTGGTTTATGGCCCTCGGAAGTTTTACACCTAGAGCTAACTCCATTTTATGAATAAATGTATTACTAGGA
>Ga0315320_10002113_pt1 | contig 16454 bp, 12 predicted proteins | sample M140m21515metaG_FD_203458 | JGI IMG/M metagenome (GOLD analysis project Ga0315320, IMG submission 203458) | Ammonia-oxidizing marine archaeal communities from Monterey Bay, California, United States - M1 40m 21515 | ecosystem: Environmental > Aquatic > Marine > Coastal | place: USA: California... | reverse complement strand
TAGGTGTATTAAAGACATAACACATGGAGAGCTATCATGGGATTTACAATCGGAGAGTGGATCGTCACTTTCAAGAAGATTTCCTTGAGGGGTTTAAGAATAGCGACTACTTTGAAGGAGTAATTAGTGGACTCCATGAACAAGAGGCTAACTACCCTTACCCTCAACCTAGTAAGCTAATGAGAAGGATCGACTTTAGTGTTATGGGTAGTGATCTAGTCATTAAACGCTAAAGCTCATCATCAAAGCAGTTACTCCAAAGAGGGAATAAAAGGTGATGTCATTCATTCTATCTCTAAGCTCATCCTCTGTGAGATCTTTTTTAGGTAATGAGTTCAAATACCTAGCGTAGAAAAAACAGGCAAGGCTAACTAAGGAACTATAGAGCTGATGATTCATTTGTAGTTCTTCTCTTGAAAATGGTCTTGATCGTAGGGATCAATTTAAATAATCCCCTATTTGGTGACGCTCACTCCACAACATGGACAGCGACACGAATCTGCCTCATTTAATTTAGCAAGCATACGACCTCTCGCATCTTTAAGGCTTATGTCATATCCTTCGGGTAAGGGTAGAGGGTCAATCGTAGGTAGTGTTTTTCGCTGTCTCTTTTTAACTCGAAAAGGTGGGACAGCTTCAGACGCTTGAACCGCCTTCCACCTCCATGCCTTACGACCCGAATCAGTGATGCCCTTAGTGTTCGTATTAAGAACAAGACCTTTATCCATAAGGTTGATCCGACAAGGCCGATATGTATTTGGGTTCATCCCCAACGCTCTAAATCCCTCATCATCTGTGATGCCTTGTTCACCTTTAGAGAGTATGTGTCGGTAAACCCTATCTGTTATGTTTGTGATTTGAGGCTCAATCGACTCAAGTGCTTCACGAGAAGTCTCCATATTAGACATAATCTGTCCTTTCATAAAAGAGGTGAGATAATAACCCTTTATATGAAACTAGCTCTCACTGTCTCTCTGCCTCTCGTTGAAGATACCAAATCGCTTTATTCAGATCCTCAATAGAACTCTCACCGGGCTTCTTCCCTGCTCGTAAAATATATTTGATCGCAGAACCAAGTGAAAAGTTGAGGTTGTAAGCCTCAATCACATCAATCGCTTCCATTCCCTTTGCTTGATAATGGTCGGGGTGATCCACTTTCTCGAACTTTTGCTTTTTACTCATCAAATATCCTTTAAGAAGTTATACCTTATGGGGCAATCTAGCAAACCCTTCAAAAAGATGGAAGTGTGGGTCGCTTGTGTCCCAATTTTCGTAGTTCAATAAATCATCTAATGAATAAGTGAAACGATCCACTTTTGAGCCTGGATTTGGTGGGTGGTTGCCCTCTATTACTGTGATCTTATCTCCCTCTACATATTCAACAAAACCTATATGCCCGCTCTTGTTTCCCTCCTCTTTCCTATCCCAAACGATGATGTCTCCTGGCATCGGATTTAACGAAACATACCCGATCCCTGCAATCTCCTTATAGATCTCTTTAGCGTATCCTGTTCCTTCATTCTTCTCTAAAACAGGGTCAATACCATTCTCCTCACAGGCTTTCTTAATACAGTAAAATATAAACCTAGCACACCATGAGCCTGTCTCTACATTGGGTGCGTCTATGTGTTTCATAAACCAACCAACATTAGTTGTATGCTCTGACTCACCAAAACCAATATAGCTCCTTGCGAACCTCAACGCTTCTAAACCTAGATAGGAAGACTTCTCTTCTTTAAGAGACACCGACTTATCATCACACCAAGTTTGGTGGTGGTCTACACCCTTAAAGTCTCGACCTTCAAAGTTAAGAGTTGAAAGGTAAGCGTAATGACCATTTGGGAGTTTATTATATTTGGGGTTTTTGTGAGTAAAGTACAAGTTCCCTAACGAGTAAAATAAAGGTTTGCCCTTATAGATCTCGAAGTATTGAACCTTATGTGAGTGATTGCCTAAAACAACATCAATGCCACAGTCGATGAGTTTCCGACCCATATATTTCTGACCTTTATTTGGACTCACCTTAAAGAGTCCCCAATGAACACAACAGATCAGAAGGTAATCCTCGTATTTACCTCTAAGCTCTTTAACCTCTTTAAAGAAGTCTTTGATGTCCTCTCTACAGTTTAAGGGATCTTCTTTTTTGTAGTGACACTCAACTGTATCTATCGAGAGCACAATTAACTTCTTCTCTTTATCTATGTGCGTTCTATCATCAGAACCACACCCCGAATGTGAGATGCCAAACTTGTTGAGGACTTTACAGGTCTGTTCGACCCCTACATCGCCCCAATCAAGTGTGTGGTTGTTAGCTAGGGAAACATGATCTACACCACACTCAATGAGATGCTTTACATCTTCTGGATTAGCATGAGTATAACTCGTACCCCATTTTTCACCCTCGTCCCTTTTGTTTGCTTTCCAATCATCGCAAAAAAGGCTCTCAAGGTTAAAGAGACAATAGTCTCGCTCTAACTCCCCTATAGAAGCTAAACACAAAGGTGCTGAATAAGATATCCTCTCCTCTTCATAAATCCTCCCAAAGCTGACATCTCCACCTACAAGTATTTTCATGAAACATCTCCTTCGTTTATTTACTACGAGTATAAAAAAAGTATTAAGTCTTTTATAACCCACTCTATATAAAGGAGGCTCACATCATGGCTGTAGCATTTAAAAGAAATCAAATCCTCTCTCGTGGAGATCTCGACATCTTCCTCACAAACTCAAATGGGAATGTCGCAAACGCCGCTAATATTACTTACGCACTTTATTATGTCGATCCAGGACCGCCCGAAACCGATGTCTTAATCGGAGATCCTACTCGCATACCCGAAAACCCATCGGTCGGTGAATACTATGCAAGTGTGAGAATACCTACCACAGCTACCTATGGTCGCTATCGAATCAGATGGACTCTCAAAGAGCTAGTCAATAGTCAGCCTCAAACTATCGTTCAAGAATTCGGTGTGGTTGCTGAGAACGCTGTGCTTGGATTACAACTCTCAGAAGCTCAAAAGTCTATGGTCTATAAGTTGCGTATGCTCCTGAGAGACCAGAACCCTGATAAATACTACCATTTTCGACCTCCAGAGCATGAGGCGAACATTGGTTCTTACAATCGTGTCTTTGGTCAAGTGTGGGAAGATGAAGAGATGCTTGAGTATCTTGAGAGAGCTTTAGATTGGTGGAATATGCAACCACCAGAAACTGAAGAACTACAAAACCTTAACTCGCTCGTAAATCAAAAACCAGCTTGGAGAACTCCCATTCTTCAAGGGGCGATACAGTTTGCGGCTATGGCTCTTCAAGCGAATTGGATCGTTGATGAGTTTGATTACTCCATCGGTGGCATTTCCCTTAACATCGACAGGTCAAGCAAATATGAAGGACTAAAATCCTCTGCCGAACAGATGTGGTCAATGTCGGTTGAAGCTAAAGCAAGAACCACAAAATATATGCGTGGATTAAAACAACCCAAATATGGCGTGGGTATCCGAAGTGCATTCGGGCCGCATGTTGGTCGTGGTGTTCTTTCGCCGCGAGGATTCATGATTTACCCTTTATTTCTGGGCACTTACGAGATGATTTCGGAGTTTTTGAGTGTGGCTCAAGGGGTGGTTTAGGGGTTGACAAGCAAGCAAAGTTTGGTGTCTACATATTCGGGTTCTTAAAGTAAGATTCTTATAATCCTTTGATTCCCTTGTATACCCTTAAGCTAAAAGCGATAAACATCTTGAAAGGAGTTAGTTATGTGGTGTCTCGAAGTAATAAAACATATGAACAAACCCAAAGCCCCTAAAGACGGGGAAAAACCAGAAAAAGAGGGAGAGTCAAAGACCGAACCTAGAGAAGATAAGACTCGTCCGAGCTAAAAAGCGATCTCTCGAAGTGATTTGATCCAACTCCTCTTGAGTCAAATGACCTACATCTTTGATCTTTTGTAAAACACCAAAGATGTCTTTCTTTCCATAAAGGGTCATCTCTTGAACTACCTTATAAGCATCATCCCTAGCGTACCCTTTATCCATGAGAAACAGTAAACAAGTCTGACTCAAATAAGACCCTTTAACTTGGTCTATGTTATGAGTCATTTTATCTGTGTCTACATAAAGGTTCTCGATAACCCTATTGAGTCTGCTAAGACCGAAGCAAACAAGATGAAGAGAGTCCTCTATGGCGATACGCTCTACTGAAGAATGACTCATATCTCGCTCATACCAAAGAGACACATTCTCAAGACTAGGTTGAACATAAGATCGGATCATACGAGCTAATCCTGTTAAGTTCTCGGACAAGATTGGATTTCTTTTATGAGGCATAGCTGATGATCCTGTTTGGTCTTTACCGAACCCTTCTGCCACCTCTTGTATGAGAGACTGAGACAAGTTCCTCACCTCTAAGGCTAACCTTTCCATAGAAGCCCCTAGAATCCCCAACACGCTCATAAAGTATGCGTGTCTATCTCTTGGTATCACTTGTGTCGAAACAGGCTCAATATCAAGTCCTAGAGACTTACATATTGTCTTTTCGATACAAGGGTCAATATGAACATAGTTTCCCATAGCACCTGATATTTTCCCGAAAGAGATCTCCTCTTTAGCAGTCTTCATACGAGACAGGTTTCGAGTCCACTCAGAATAAAACCCAAGTAGGATAACCCCAAAGCTCGTAATCTCCCCCGACATTCCATGTGAGCGACCTAGTATCGGTGTGTCTTTATGCTCAATCGCCTTGTTCTTGAGCGTTTCAAGTAGGTACTCAATCTTTTGAATGACAACCTCTGAAGCTGTGGACATCTGTGTTGCAAGACAGGTGTCTAATATATCAGATGAGGTAGCTCCCTTGTGAAGATAAGGTAAAGACCCATCACTCATCTGAAGTCCTAAAGCCTGTATGAAAGCAACCGTCTCATGCCTAGTCTCTTTCTCCTTAACAGATAAGTCTTTGAGGAGTAAATCAAGGTCTACTTTTGAGAAGTCATCAAGAATAGATTCTGGACACCCTTGACTTGAACAAAAAAGTCTTTCGATTTCTACAAAAACCTTCAAACGATGGACAGGGCTGAAGATACTTTCAATCTGAGGACAAGTATATCGAGATATCATAGTTGTAACCCTTTATATACAATATAACATAAGGAGGTATATATGATTACCACGAAGAAAAATGGAATGACACAGGTTGGGTGTGATTTGCTCGACTCAGACTGCTTTAAGTACGCTTACACCGATCAACTCTTGAAAGAGTTGGGTTTGGAGGGGGTAGATGAAGTAGAACCATTAAGAGGGGATGATCCTTGGTACATCAAAGGGGATCTACATGGTATCCATGTATCTGCAACCTTCAACACCCACGAAAACCTCACCTTAAGCATACTCGATAAAAGGGTATCATATAAGGGTTCAATGAAAGATACTTTAAACAACTTCATTGAAACTTATAGGGAAGAGTGGGATGAATATAACCACAGTAGAGGACAAAAAGAGGGTCGTGTGTGAGGCATCATATTATCTCTGGATGCAAATGGAAGATCCATCTTTTAGCGAGATATTAGTGCAAATCTGCAAAGAATGTGGGTCGTGTGATCCACCCATCTTTGATGAGATCTCTAAAGTGATCTCCTGCACCCTACATGGTGTAGTAATCACCATTGATTACTCAGACCCTAAAGCTCTTAAAACTAAAATGGTATGTCACTCAGCGAAACATCATTGGGTATCGCTTAACGAGTCCGACCGATACACCCCTTTACTAAGGTTTTTTCAATGTTTTTTGAGAAACTTGAGAGAGGTATGGTATCAGCAATATAGAGCCGACACAGGAGTTTAACTTTCTTCGATACCTTTTTGGATCGCAGTTTTGACTCCCTTAGTCTCCACAGCCATGATTGCTTCAAGAGTTGCTTGATCTTCACCGTACATCTCTAGGGCAATTTTAGCTCTCTTGCTCCAATGTTTAGAGGTATCCCATTCGATGCCCCCTGGCAAGACTTTAATCTTCGAGTTGTCCTTGCCTACAGCAACAGCACCCTGTGCAGGATCAACATCACCATCAATCGCTTGAAGGATTTGAGCGTTTTCTAAGTCTTGCTCATCTACTTTATCTTCTTCAACATCAAACTCAAGATCAGAGAAAAGCTCTTCCTCAATTGCTTCTTCCTCAACTACATCTTCCTCAACTACAGGATCTTCGGTAGTAGTCTTAGTCACAGAGGCTTGCATATTATCGAGCTTAGAAATCTCGGCACTCGCTTGTGATCCATCAGAGATCACAGTCTTAGTATTTGAGGCTGTTTTAAGTTTGATTGTACTTACAGACTCTGCACCTTGAGCTTCTGCTACACCGTCACCAGCACTAGAAGCACCAGCAATCTCAGCACCCGATTTATTTACGACCTTCGCAACAGGTCGAATGTCATTATCTTGGTTCTCCACAACAAGAGGGAACTTCTTAGGGGCTTTCACAGCCTTTGGCTTAACCTCTGCAACTGCTCTCTCTTCGTCATAAACAGTCTGAACAGGCATCTCCTTCTTAGGGGGTGCTACAGGAGTAGGTGCTACTTCTACTGTCTCACTCACATCACCCTCGACAAGAGCCAACCAACCTCGCTTAAGACCTGCCTTAAGCTCTGGCATATCAGTCTGCTGATTGTTGAACTTCAAAGAAAAACCGTCAAACTCAACGATGTCTCCCTCATAGATGTTCCTCTCAAGGCGACCGAGATGAATGGTTGAGTTTGCCTTGAGTTGAACGAATGTTCCTTTTTTGAATGTAAAGTCACTCATTTATTTATACTCCATTGGTGTAGATTAGTGTTGTCTATACTCTACCTATAAACAAACTAAAAATCGCACCCCATATTACCATTATATATACAAAACCAAACAAAAAGGAGATCCCATGTTCGTTTTGTACGCTATCCTATCTTACTTCGTCTGGGCTTACATACATGAGTATGCTCACCTACTGACTGCTAAAAAGCTAGTAGGGGTGAAGTCTTACAAAATGAGAATTTACCCTCATAAACACCCAAGACTAGGCTTCGTGTTCGCCTCTGTGAGCTACGAATATGAAAAAGAAGCCATCACCCTTGACCAAAGGGCATGGATTTCTTTTGCTCCTCGCATACTAGACGCAATAGCCCTAATCGTATTCCCCTTCACCTCTGAACTTGATCTCTTTTGGATCATCTTAGTCGCGGGTGGATTAGTGGATACGATCAGAGGCTCATTTATCTTTAGTCCTACAAGCGACATCAAGAGGTACTGTGATGCTTGGGGATTAAGTTACCCCCAAGTCAGAAACGCTCAACTGTTGCTTGTAGGACTAAGTTTTACCCTCTTCCTACTTATGTATCTCTCTTAGAGGATTACAAAGTTAAACTTACCTGTACTAGCGTTAGCAAAGTCTCCACCCGAAATGTTGGTAAACCTAAACTTAAATCCTGTAGCAGAAACACCAAATACATCAACAGTAGCGTCAAGTGAAGAAGTACCAATAACAACAGAAGTGGCTGTAGCCTTATCTGTAGTCACTGTGATTATCTCACTTGTAGACGCATTAGCTAAAGCACCACCATCAAAGGTATAAGTAAGACTGATTGCCCTAGAGCTTAACTCTGCAACAACATTAACATTATCACCCTCAGTATGAGTGGCAAGTGACTTAGTGATCTCAATACCTGCACCAGCTACATTTAGAGTAGTCTTTTGTGCGTTGTCAATCGTAAGTGCTGTAGTAGTTGCGTTTTCGGTTGCACCACCTGCTCCTGTACCACCTGTCTTAAAGACAACCTCACCACCTGTAGCATTACCTGTAGAAAGACCACCACTGATCGTAAGATTAGCACCTGCTGTGTTGTCTGCACCTAATGCTGAACCACCACGAAGTGTTCCAACATCAACAATAGCAAGGTCAGAGTCTGGAACATCGTAAGTCTTAGCTGGCTCTGTAATGCTAGTTCGCCCATGAAATAACTTAAACGCACCTACTTTACCGTCATTATCTAGTTGTGATGGTTCATATATACAACCCATTAAGAAGTTAGTGCCACCTGCATCTTGGTATCTTCCAACATAACCAATGTCTCGGTCATCAGAAGTATTCCCATTAGCGATGTAAAGAACACGATCTGCAAACAAGGTAGACCCTGTAGCACCCGAAGAACCTGTAATCACACCAGCAACAGTAAGGTTTCCTAAGACAGTTGTATTCTGTGATCCGTCAAACTGAATAGCTGTAGAGTTCCCACTATCTTCAATGTGATTACCTGTTACTCTTAACTTACCTGCTGTCTTAACTGTACCTCCACCACCAAGTGTAATTAGATTACCCTCAGTAGTAGTTGTCGCAAAGATAGCCTTAGCTTCATCTGCATCGCCTGTAATGTTTCCATTAACTTGGAGAATACCCGAAGCTATCGTGGTAGTTGCGGTTAAGGTTGTTGAAACCCCTGCACCAGCAAATGTGATTACCGTATCACCATTAGCGTTTATAATATCATTCCCACCAACTAGAAGATCTCCACTTGTCTTAACAATGTCTTCTGTTAAGAGTAGTGTACCTACTGTAGTTGAGTCGATGATTGAACCATTAGTTAGGTTGACCTTACCGCCAAGTACCGTAAGATCACCTGCAAATGAAGCATTGGTAGATGTTCCTACATCATCTGATGTTAATGTGAGAATGTCAGTGTAGTTAGCGTCACCTACATTCTGACCACTGATGGTAAGAGTTCTTGCCGCATGGTCTGCAACTACAACCTTCCACGCATCTCCATTATCATCACCCTCATCGGCAACAAGATTAAGTGTAGCCACACCACCCTGAATACCTGTGATGGTTGCATCACCACCACTTACTGTGAGGACACCTGCTACAGCGACAGTAGAGTTTGAAGCACCAAGAGTAAGAGTATTATTCGCAATCGCATTACCGATAGTGATGTCGTTAGCTGAGAAATCGAGAGCATTAGTACCTGTACCCGAAATCGTGACTTCACCTGCAAAGGTTGCATTGGTTGAGGTGGCTAACGCATTACCTGTTAAGGTAAGGATCGAAACATAAGTGCCTGCTAAAGCCTTATCGTTGCCTATGGAGAATGTGTCGTTGGTATTAGCTTGAACTCTCCACTCATCACCTGCATCATCACCCTCGTCAGCTTTGATATAGAGATTAGCCGATGTAGCCTCTGCACCCTCGATTGAAATATCACCAACGAAAGTCGCTAACTGATCTTTATCAATCGTAAGGGCAGTTTGAAGACCTGCGTCATTATTGGTCGAGAAGATCATGCGACCAAACTCATCATCAACACCATCTTGATGGTTGACCTCGATTTGACCTAATGCGTTATTACCATGATCTTCAAAGATGATCTTAGTCTCAGCTCCCCCATCGCCATTCTCAGCGGTAGAGTTCTTAAGAGTAAGGTAAGCATTTGCACCCTCAATCTGAAGCATAGTCCCTGCTTCAGCGACACCGACACCAACATTACCATTGGTTCCGTCTACAACAAGTGCATTAGCTCGCCCTGTACCCTCAACCCTAAAGTCTTTATCTGCACCACCCTCATTGATCACAACACCACCAAGTAGACTTACTGAAGTAGTTGCAGAAGTCTCAAAAGTGTTAGTGGTGATAGAGACTTTACTAGCGTCATTCGTTGCGTCAACAGAGAGTAGTGTATTTACCCCTACACCATCATCATCTTTAATGGTGAGTGCTGTACCACCACCTGCTTGTGCAAGATTAATCGTAATAGTATTAGCATCATCTGCTGTGATACTATCAAGAGCAATGTCGGTCACATTAGTAATAGCACTATCAGTAAGATCAAGACCATTAGCGACTGTTACCGAACCTGCGAAACTTGCGTTCGTGGAGGTTGCTATATCATCTGCTGTTAATGTGAGAACACCTGTGTAGTCAGCATCGCCAACATTCTGACCACTCATAATCAGAGTTCTCGTGGCATGGTCTGTAGCTACAAGTTTCCAACCATCACCGTTATCGTCTCCACGATCTGCGAGAAGATTAAGTGTAGCTGAACCACCGTCTGCACCCTTGATCGTTGCTGTTGCACCATCAACTGTTAAAGCACCTGCTGTAATGGTAGTCGTGGTTGCTCCACCAAGTGTTAAGTTATTTGCACCTACAGAAGCACCAATCGTTGTCACCCCTTCTGTAAAGTCAATTCCATTACCACTTACTGTGAGATCCCCATCAATCTGAAGATCACCTGTCTCATTAATCTGAGCGATTTCTGTTCCTGCACCATTTAGGAATGAGAAGATGTTATTTACACCACCGTCATTATCCGAATCAGCTTGGAAGATAAGGTTAGTTTCTGCTTTGATTGTGAGAGCCGCATCTGCACCACTAGAAATAGCTGAAGAGGTAAATGTTAGATCACCAATCTTAGATCCCGATACAGAAGTAAAGACCTTACCAAACTCGATTACTTCAGCACCATCTGTAGTCACAAAATTGAGGTAGGAGTCATTACCCTCTTTAATGTTAAGAGCAGACGCAGTATTATCGAGCAACTCTAAAGAGGCTAACTGTAAACCTCCAAGAGTGGTATTAGCATGGAAATCTGTCGCTGTGTGTGCGTCTGTAGTTGTACCGAGTTTGAAGAAATCAGTACCCTCATCCCAATAGAAGATACCATCTCCTACAGCATCTCCATTACCATCAACACCACGCTCAAAGAAAAAGCCAATGTCGTTTGCGTTGACATTTTCGGCTTGACCCTTGTTGAGTCTAATAACTGTATCTTCGACATCGAGAGTACCAACATTAAGTGTTGTGGTGTCTCCCTGTACGATAAGATCACCTGTTACTGTCACAGCACCTGCAAAGGTAGCTAGTTTCGTTGAGTCAATCGTAAGAGCAGTTTGGAGTCCATTATCGTGGTCATTAATAGATAAGATTAACTTACCCTTATTATCGTCCTCTGTACCATGATGTGATCCTTCAATCTGAGCAAGAGCATTATTGCCATGATCTTCAAAGATGACTTTGGTTTCTGCCCCTCCCTCACCATTCTCTGCTGTTGTATTTTTAAGAGTAAGGTAAGCGTCTGCACCCGAAACTTGTAGCATAGTGCCTGGAGAGGTATCTCCAATGCCGACATTACCATTACCAAGAATACGAACCTTCTCAGTAGCACCGTCTGTACCATTGGTCTTCGTATTAAGGATAATGTCAGAAGTACCTGTGCCATCACCCCCACCCGAAGCAAGAATAAGATTACCACCGTTAAGGTCATTCCCATTCGTAGCTGTAGAACCTGCCGAGATAGTTAGACTTTGACCTGCATTAGCACCTGTACGAGCGGATACAGTAATCTCTGAATCTTGTGCTTGATCTTGACCAAGTGTAAGAACAGCGGTATTTGCACCACCTTGGACAGTAAGATCACCAGCAGAGACTACTGTAGTGGTTGCACCACCAAGTGTAAGATTACTAGCTCCTACCGAACCACCAACGGTCAAAGCACCTGCACCACTCACATCAATGTCATCAACAACTACTAACTGTCTAACAAGAACAGTGTCAGTATTATTAGTGTCAGCACTACCAATCGTGATCTGTGCATTCGTTACATTGTTGAAGATGGTCTTAGCTTCACTTTGATCGGCTGTAATGTTCCCACCAACTTGGATATCGGCAGAGAAAGCAACAGTAGGTTCAGTGATTGTAAGAAGATTAGCACCACCATTTTCAATCGTAGCACCATTACCGAAAGTAAGAGTATTTCCACTTACAGTTACATTACCTGCAAAAGTCGCCAACTGAGCACTACTAATAGTAAGTGCTAACTGACCATTGTCGTTATCATCACCATCATTAGTGTAGAACAGGAGTTGACCTTTAAAGTCAGCATTAGCACCTTCATGTGAAGCCTTAACTACAGCCAAGTTCTTTGATTCATGATCTTGGAACTGAATCTGAGTCTCTGCTCCCCCATTAGTGTTTTCTGCTGTGTTGTTCCTTAAAGTAAGGTAAGCGTCAGTACCTACAAGAGTAGTCGCACCTGTTGTCGGGGCTACAGTCAAGTTAGGAGCGTCAATAGGGCCTACTGTAAACTGTGTTTCAGAGTGAAGATTACCTGTAGTTACTGAGAAAGAACTTGCAGAGTCATCCCAAAGAATAGTTCCTTGAGTTGCATTACCGGTTCCCTTAAAGACATCAATGACTTTAACATCGTAGTCTGCACCATTGATGTTATCGTTCCCACGATCTGAGTTGAACTGAATACCTAAGTCATTCTCTGGTTGACTCTCAACAGCAAGAGAGTCTTTAAAGGTCGCAATACCTGCAATAGATGAAGTTCCTACGATAGTCGTAGCACCTGTCAGACCTGTTACACTGAATGTAGTCGCACCAGCGTTATTTATAACACTTAGATTTGGATTACCCTCACCTGCAACACCAACTACAGTATTACCACTAACTGTGAGTGTACCCTTAGTCGCTGTATTACCTGTACCATCACCCTCGACAGTAAACTTATCAGTGTCAACAGCGATACCACCATCAAGATTTGAAGTGTTTGATACGGTTAGGGTAGAAGATAGGCTAGTTGCTTGAACCAATGTGATTATATTTGAGTCAGCATTACAAGTGATAAAATCAAGACCTGTAGTATCTTCAATGACAAGACCAGAGGCTTGCCCATCAGGGATCTCAATGATAATCCCATTGTTATCTCGATTAGTGATCTTATCGAGATCAATGTCAGTCACATTGTTGATCGCACCTTCAGTCATATCAAGAGTAGTGGCTATTTCTACTGCTCCTGCAAAGGCTACCTTTTGGTCTGCTGTAATCGTGAGTCCTACTTGACCACCACTCGCAAGAACAAGATCTCCATCATTTGTCCCTGCGTTATCGCCAGCACCCGAAGAAATCGTGAGGTCATTACCCCCACCTGCTGTTGTAGCCGCTTTAAGAGTAGTTGCTCCACCACCATCAGTACCGAGAACAACATCTTTACCCTCTATCGTGAGATCTCCTGTAGTCTTTACAGTACCACCACCAATAGTGAGTGCTTTATCAGCACCTAAAGTATGACCGATTTTCACATCAGCGTCTGTAAAGTCGAGTGCGTTATTGCCTGTACCACTGATCTTCACATCACCTGCAAAGGTAGCCTTAAGACTCGAATCTAATCTAAGAGCTTCTGTCGTTCCACCATCGTTATTTGGTTTGAAGATAAGGACACCCTTATCATCATCAGCCACTCCATCGTGAGCACCTACAATTTGTGCAAGAGCGAGAGCTTCACCCGAACCCTTAAATGATATTGTTGTAGGATCATCGTCTTGAGCATTTCCACCTGTAGAGTTTTCTAAGGTGATAATAGCTTTTGTGTCATTACCTTTAATGTGGAGTCCCGAATCTGGAGCGTTCTCCCCAATACCCACATAACCTGTGGTGTGGATACGCATAGCTTCAGAGACACCCGATGTTCCGTCTACTTTGGTTTGGAACTGAATAGAGGAAGTACCACCTATTTCAACACCCGAACCTGACGCTAATATGAGATCACCGCCTAAGTTATCGTCAGAGTCAGCACCCGAACCTGCTGAAATGGTTAAATCTTGACCATCATTATCGCCTGTTCTTGAAGCGACTGTGATTGCAACATTATTAGCGGCATCTGTGCCAAGTGCGATTGTATTAGATTGGATCGTAGTGGTCTTAGCTACAACACCAAGAGTGGTAGACTCAGCATCTGTATTGATTGTGAGGTATTCAGTATCTCCACCATCTTTAAGAGTAAACGCTTTATCATTAAGTGCATCTTCAAGATTGATCGTAAGGATCGTACCAGCGTCTGCAAAAGTGATGGTATCTAGTTCAATCTCTCCGACATTAGTGATGTTATTATTATTAACATCTACACCTGTAGTAGCGTAAAGATTAGCGAGAGTTAAGTCAGCTCCTGTAGCTCCACCTGTCCAATTTGCGTTAGCCTCAGTAACATTATTAGTTTCAATCCTAAAGCGATCTGTGGCTTCGTCCCAATAGAACAAGGCTGGGTTTTGAGCACCCCCACCACCCTCTAGTGTTCTCGTGAATAAAATGCCTATCGAGTCTGTGCTATTAGCCGCACCCTCTGTACCGTCTGCAATGACAATGACTTTATCTTGTATGAGGAGGTCATTTTCGGTCACATAGTTAGCCACCGTCAATGTTCCTGGTATACTGATCGCAGTATTTACTTGACCAAGAGTAAGGGTATTACCATCAATAGCACCACCAATAGTATGGTCTGCATCAGTGAAGTTAATGTCTGTCGCAATAGCAGAGTTATTGGACATATCTGCTCGCATGAGATCAAAGCCAGCTCCAGTAGCTCCATCATGCACACGAATTGATTTTGTTTCAGTATCTATGGTTATCTCACCCTCAACACCTGTAAAGGCATTGTTTTGGGCGGTATTACCACGCCTAAGTTGGACTCTTCTTACAGCCATTTTTGAACTCCTTGATGATTCAGTTTTCTATATTAGTTAAGGTATAAATAGACTATTAAACAACAAGCTGACCATAGTCTTCCCAAGATGAAATTCCTGTGTCGGCAACAGATCCAAAGTCTAAAGCCCAATCAGTGTTTGCGTCATAGGCTTCATTGACTAAACCGTAGTTTATAGATTCGATGATACGACCTGTGATTACAAGATCGGCTGTTTCATTGGTCTTAGTTGAATAATGGTGGGTTGTAAGTGTTGGCACATTTCCATTACTCAATCCTGTGTCAACATCAGACGCAGTTCCTAGAGTGGTCGGTACATATTTATTTTGATCATCACCTACATCAGTCGTAAACCTTAAGACTTGATTGTTTGTAGCTTGAGTAGTTGAAACATCAGTTAAATCTTCAGTCGTAATACCTAGTGCAAGGTTAATCAAATCATTATCATCATCGTGTGAGAATACGATTGAAGTAGCACCTGTGTTTGAAGCATTTCCTGCAATAAGTGCAGTTGCCACATCATCTCTTGCAAGCTCGGCATTATAGATAGATGTACCAACTTCAAAGGTAGAGTTCTCTTGATCCCAAACAAGAACTTGCCCTGTCGTGTCAAAGCCACTCGTATCTACCTCATCAAAGTCTCCAAGTTTTTGACCCTTAACAAACGCAGTCGTTGCGACTGTCGTATCACTCGTGGCTAAAGCTGGTGTCGCAGATGTGATTGAACCTGTTGTGGTCAAGTTCTCATCATCAAATGAGATTGTGCCACTCTCGGAAACAATCTGACCACTTGAGATGGTGATCTTACCATCAGCGTCCGAGTCAACTACAAGAGATTCGGTGATCTGAACATTGCCTGTTTCGACCCTCCAAACATTGTCACCCTCATCCCAATACAGTTTAGCATCAGCTTCAGCACCACGATTAATGGTAAGACCAAAGTCATCAGCGTCTGCTGGGTTCGCACCATTACCGAGATCAGAGTTGAATACAATCGCACCTTGACTCGCTGTAGTGAAATTCAACACCGAGTCTGTAGTGATTGCACTCGTTGCAGAAATCGTACCGTCTGTAGAAACATTACCCGAAGTAGAGTTGATCGTTGCTTTCGGGTTTTGAGCATCTATACCTACTTGAAAGTTCCCCTCTGCTGAGAGTAGTGAGTCAAACTCAAAGCTATCCGATGTCTCATCCCACTTAAACTTAGCATTGGTTAATGTACCACGCTCCACCTCGATCAAAGTCGCATCCGACTCTGCATTTTCAGCGGTCAGATCAGAGTTCGCCTTAATCAAAGGTTGAACATTATCTGACTTCAAGTTAAGGACACCACCCAAAGTGGTACTTGCGTTGACTTGGAGTTGAGAGGCTATCGTAGTGTTTTGATGGAGTGTGATCCTCTCCACACCATCTGCCGAACTTAAAGTAAGGTAGTCTTCTCCACCATTACCCGAACCACCACCTTGTTGAATAAATAAGGCACTCGCTTGATTATCCGAAACCTCAATAACAATCCCATCACCTGCTTTATCTGTGATCTTATCGGTGTTGATCGTTGGAGAATCAAGCGTCCCATCAAGAGTAATCGCACCTGCTGTGGTCATTGTAATGGTAGCGTTAGCAACCAATGCCCCACCAAGAGTTAAAGCATTAGCTCCTACAAGACCTTGTAAATGAACCTGTGCTTGTGCGTTGAGGTTAAGAGCGTTATCTGAAGTATCCCAAGCAAGGACTACATCATTCTTATTTGAACCACCCTCAATCGTAATGAGAGTAGCATCCTCTGAAACTTCAGCAGACCGATTAGAGTTGAAGAACAAACCATTAGTGTTCGTATTTTCAATCGAGATTGCTTTCTTGAAGATAGTGTCTTGAGATAGTGTGATGGACTCAGAATCATCTGTGGTCGTAAAGGTCATAAATGACAGAGCATTAGTTGCGTCTGATATTTCTAAAGCGTTGG
>Ga0315320_10002111_pt1 | contig 16456 bp, 33 predicted proteins | sample M140m21515metaG_FD_203458 | JGI IMG/M metagenome (GOLD analysis project Ga0315320, IMG submission 203458) | Ammonia-oxidizing marine archaeal communities from Monterey Bay, California, United States - M1 40m 21515 | ecosystem: Environmental > Aquatic > Marine > Coastal | place: USA: California... | reverse complement strand
AGAAAAACATAATAAAACTATCCGAAACATCACAAAAAGATTTCGACTATAACTTGCAGCTAACCAAATCAATGGATATAAAGTATGAAATAGAGCCAAGGGCCAGATACACACTGTGGCACGGCAATTCATGGCATAATGTTCATACAGATTATAATTTAACTGATTTTTCTAACACAATATTAGAGTCACTCAATGTAAAAAGAAATCCTAATCCTAAAAATTATATATTTGTTAATCGAGAATGTGGCACTAGATCTATCATTAATGGGCTAGAAGTTGTTGAGCAACTAAATAAAGCTGGCTTACCTTTTACTTATCACAAATTAGAAGATACTGATTTATCTTGGCAGGCAGAATTATTTAATAATGCCAAGTGGGTTATTTCGCCAGAGGGCTCAAATGGAACACATGCGATGTTTATGGAGCCAAAATCAAAGGTAACTACAATTTTTCCAGAACAGTACAGGTGGGAAAGTTACCAAGAGTCTTTTTGTAAATTTTATGACCTAGAATACCAGTGTGTTAAGAGTTTACCTTTTGGCGACTCCTGTATATCTCCCAACCATAAATGGTGCTTTAATAAATTAAGGCAGGAAATCCCCGATTTAGATCAAAAAGTAAAATACGAAGAGCTTTACCGCCTTAAAGATTTATTCTTTCACGGTTGTCACGTGTCAGGCGACTACCCTGAAGAAATTATTAGTAATAGATGGCTCAAAAATGCAGTCAAGAACCAAAATATGATTTTAGATTATTCTTCTTTAATATAATCTATACATTTTATATTGAATGTTCTTTCTTCTTCATTTAATTTATTGAATTTTTTATCTACGAATTTTACTAACAAAAAACTTTTTCCATAGCTTTCTCCCGAAATGCACAAGAACTCCATAATGGCCCTAGCTTTATGTCTACCCCATTTTGTTTGCACCCAACAATACGGATGCGGTGGATCCACGGGTTTCATAACAAATAAACTGTTTAATGCTTAAAAAGCTTTAAATTAGCAGAGCACGCTGCTTGTGGCTTTTGAAAGGGTGAGTATGCAAACCCTATCATCACCTCGCTTTACCGTTTCCAACATAAATCCCATGCCAGACATGAGTTTCAGGAAAGCTGTTTTGTATTTTCTTTCTATCTCTATAGCTATCCTTGTTGGTGCAGAGCCAACCCCGAAACCCGAGTACCATACATTGTCACTGTACTCGGAACAGACTGATAATATTGTATTCATTATAACACTATATACACCAAAAGCGGCCTGGTTTTTTTGACCCAAGCGATTTTTTTACATAGGCAAAAGCCTGGGGGATATTGAAAAATAGCACCCCCCGCCGTATAGTGTAATAGTATTAGTCACTTTTTTTAGAGAATTGGGTAGGGTAATTTACTACTACAAAAAGTCGCATTCGCGTTTGGACTTTTTTGTGAATAACTTTAGAAGATTTTTCTTGCAATTACTAGGTTTTGCCTTTAGATTGTATATATGATTAATGATCGACATCTCCTCTTCCAAAAGGTTCAAGCCGATATCTTCCTACACAAGGAAGTTATCAGAAACGAGAGCGACCCCGTTCTTGTCAAGATATCTCGTGATCTGCTCAAGCAGAATCAAGCTTGGCTTGCTGAATGGCAAGCTCAGCACAAGTTAACCTCAATTAGAAATTAAAAAATGGAAATCAAAATCAAACCCTTCTATACTTGGGCAACCGAGCATTTTGTCTTGTACATGAACGGCAATTATGCAGGAAGTTTTGACACTCGCAAAGGTGCCGAATCCTACGGAAAGAAACTAAAAGAAAAAGTTCGCAATTAACCCCTAACTAGCTTACCTTATATATATGACAGAAATGGAAATCTTCGCTCTCGAATCTCGTATCGAGTCAATCAATAACGCCATTGCGCAAATGCGCAGAGATGCAACTCCTGCAACCGATGCCAATGTCGAAATGGCAATCGAAATGCTTGCTCTTCCCGAACTTGAAAGAGTCGAGGCTCAACTTGTCGAGGCAAGGCAAAAGTCTGCCGATATGGACAAGTTTCTCAATAACCCAATTTTTACAGAAAGGAAATAATAATATGAAAACCAAATTCAAAAAGGGCGATGTCGTCGTCACTCGTTGCAAGAAAATCTACCAACTTACGGACGATCCAATCGACCACCCATCATGGGGAGCTTGCGCTAATGTTCGCAAGTACAGAACGAATGTCGTCCACGGCATCCGTCTTCGTGATGTCCGCCATCATCCGTTTTTTAACTAATAACAAAAGGAAATTATGTTCATACTAAAATCCATTCTCAACCAAGCGGGTGCCGTTTGGGCAGTTGAAAGCATCGCCATGCGCAAGCATGACGCCGAGCGCCTCCTCCGTAGGCGTCAAGCACAAAATGACGGCTCGCGTCGGTACGGGCTTTTCCCCGCCAAGTAATTGGCGCGATTCCTGTCCAAGGCTTTCATAAGTCTTTGGTAATCAGGCGCTTATGCGAGCCTGGCCTGCATAAGTCGTTGATGATCAACAACTTAGGGCACTGCCGTACAAATACCATGCCAACTCACACTATAGGATTGTGCAAGAAAATAGTAGAAAGTTTTTCTTGACTTTTCGGTGTTTGTGTGCTATGTTATACATATGATTAAGATAAGAAAAGACCAAATGACTGAAAGAGAAAAATTCCTTTGTGCCTTCGTGGTAGCTAAGCAAGCAAAGCAAAAAAATAAATCGAAAAAATAATTTGACTTTTAACCTTAACTGCGCTACATTATATATATGAAAACGTTAACTGACTTCCGCAATCAAATCATCACCGAAAAGGGTCTTGTTAAGAACTCCTTGTTCTTTTGGGGAGATCCTCAAGGTAAATCATGGAGTCTTGACGACATCCTAAAGGCGACCACCAAAGACGGCAAGCGCCTTGCTATAATGCACAAAAAGAAATAATTCTTTGTGCTTGACTTTTAACATTAACTGCATTACCTTATACTTATGACATTAAAAGAATTAAATCAACAATGGAACGAACTTAACGTCGCTTGCCACAATCTTTGGGATCGCTCAAAGAGTTTGCAAGGTCAATCCAATGCCTACGGCGCAGCGTGGAAAGCGCGCTTTGAAGTCGGGCAAGAGATTGCAAGAGTCGCAACCCCTGCGCCAAAGTCGCCCAATCGCATGAGGGATTGGGAGCTTAAATTGGAATCTCAAAAAGATTGCTAATATGACGATCATAATAAGCGCGGTAATAGTGGCAATAATAGGAATCCTTTCGGAATTAGAATAATGAGAAAAGTAACACAACAAATCAAGCACGCCTTTGAGCAAGGCACATCTAAGAAAGTCGGCAATACCGAGACAGACGGCAAGACCGTTTGGCTACATGGCAACGCCATTGTTAAGCGTGACCCTGACGGGCTCGTGCGTTGGTCACTTGCGGGTTGGAATACTCCAACCACGCGCGAACGTGTCAACGGCATAGCTAATGCAAGCGTTCACCAAGTCGCTTTCGAGCCTATACTAAACGGGCAAGCCATTAACTCATCCGATTGGTTCGCTAGCAACACAAAGTTGCCCGATCCTCTTGTGTTCTAACTTGGCGCGGGACTTGTCCCTAACTTCCGTAAGTCATTGATGGTCAGCCACTTAGGCAGGCCAGGCTGCCGTAACCTACTGAATACCAAGCACTTATGACAAAGTGAAAAAAAGTGAAAATAAAACTTGACTTTTGCCGTTTTGTCTGATACATTGTATATATGATTAAGAATAAAACATTCATTGCAAACGTTCACGTCTCATCTATAGAGAGAGAAGAAAAGCTCCCCTTGTGGAATACTCACATGAATACTTTCGTAAATACTCACATGACAAACAACATCTTTGAGATCGTAGCTGAAGACAAGCACGAAGTAAGAAGGAAAGTAAAGGTTCTCGTAAACAAGCTCCAAACCAAAGTCCAATTCAAGCGCGGCTTTGTTACCAAGCAAGGCGATAACGCCATGTGGTACATCAACAGAATAACAGAAAAAAAGACAAAATAAAGTTTGCAATTATCTGAAAACTAGCTTATATTGTATATATGAATCAAATAGAAGAAGTAAGAAAAGAATTAAACAGAGATCTCGACCTTGGGCTTGCTCTGTCTAAAGCCGAGGGAAACCTCAACTACCTAGCGGGAGAATCCAATCAAGAGAATTGGCAATCTTCCATGACTCAAGGGATGGCTATACTCGACGCCTTGGAAGCCGTGCAGGCTGCCCGTAAAGCTTGGCAAGAAATCATTACCGAGAAAAGAGCAAATAACTAAAGAAAAAGTTTGCAATTATCCGAAAACTAGTTTAAATTATATATATATGACAATCAAAGAAATAATCGAAAAAGTTCAACGCTCCACCGAGAGAGTAGCAGATTGGAAAGCTCTTCGGGATTCGCCCGACAATCAAATGGGTGCTTGCTATGTAGACACTCAACTCAAGTGGGAGTTCGACAGGTTGGATAGGTTGCAACTCCTTCTGTCCCAGTCAGTTAGGGCAGGCACCTGCTATGCAGGAAGCGAGAGAGACATCTTTCAAAACAAATAATTCCATAAATGCCTGAATATCAGGCACTTAGGTAAGCCTGGCTCCCCTAAGTTGTTGATAGTCAATAGCTTAGGAAAAACTTGCGCACAGCAGCGCCCGCAGGCGCTGAAGCGCTATTTGTTGAAAAATGGCTTGACATTTGTGGGGTCATGCGCTAGTTTATAAGTATGACTAAATCAGAAATGCTCAAAGAGATCTCCATCCTCCACGAAACCCTCAAGGACTGCGTGCTCAGTCCCGCTGATAAGGTTGCGATCCGCAACGAGATCGGCGACCTGCAGGACAGGGTTGCCCTCCTCGACTTCCAAGAGTCCGAGGACATCGACTACGGCTACCACGCCCAATACGATATGTGACATAAGTCGTTGAATGTCAAGAGTTTAGGCCCGCCAGGCTTCCCTAAGTTGTTGATAGTCAATAGCTTAGGAAAAACTTGCGCACAGCAGCGCCCGCAGGCGCTGAAGCGCTATTTGTTGAAAAATGGCTTGACGTTTGAGGTCCGCAACGCTATGTTGTATATATGGATATTACTAATGATTCACTCGCCCGCCTCGCCCACGTCAACGGCATCACTGATGTCGAGTTTGAAGCTCAGGAGAAAGAGCTCGCTCGCCTTGCTCGCCTTGAGAAAATACTCGCTGATGTCAGGAGTAGTGACGAGCCCGCTGAGATGCCAGAAGTACACCGCAATCACGAGGAGCCTAGTTTTGATCCATATCAAGATTATGATTATGGCTATCATGACCAATACGACTTCTAATGTAAGTCCTTAATAATCAAAAGCTTACGACAGCCAGGCTCGCATAAGTCGTTGAACATCAGTGGCTTATGAAAAGATTAAAAAAGTGAAATTTTTTCTTGACTTTATCCCGAAATGGAGGTACATTAAGATATGATTAAAGTAACAATAACACAAGACCAATTAGACGAAGAACGACGCGACGCTGAATTTCAGGGCTGGATGGAAGATGTAGGATTTTCTCATATCTTCACCCACGCAAAATCTGGGCATAGTTTTTATGAAGATCCAGACGGCAACCTGTGGGAGTGGGATCAGATGGTTGATTCTTTCAAAGATTCCCTAACTCGTTGACTATCAACGGGTTATGGAAGCCTGGCCCCCGTAAGTCGTTGAGCGTAAACTACTTAGGAAAACCTTGCGCACAGCAGCGCCCGCAGGCGCTGAAGCGCTATTTGTTGAAAAATGGCTTGACATTTGCTCGCTCTACTGATAGTTTAATAGTATGAAATATCTACTAAGTAAATCAGACGACGGACATATAGTCATTGCCCAAGTACCTCAAACATTCAAGAAGAGATCGCCACATGAGTTTTTTGTTAGCGAGAGTTTTTTAAATGTTAATGTCCAAAACAACAACTTTACAGACATCTCAGATAAAGTCGAATGGAACGGAAAAGTTTGGATGCTCACAGAAGACATAGGTTAAAAGAAAGGAAAAAATTATGGAAGGATACAACGGCTGGAAAAATTGGTCAACTTGGAATGTAGCTTTATGGCTAGGCAATGACGAAGGGCTTTATAAGTTAGCCCGAAGGTTTGTTCACTATAAAGATCTAGCTAATGAGTTAGAGGCTTGTGGCACAACAGAAACTCCCGACGGGGCGAGCTACAAGGATGAAGAGCTTGACACCTATGCTCTTGATGAATGGCTCATGGACGAATAATCTATAAGTCGTTGAATGCCAAGGGCTTAGGCCCGCCAGGCCGCCCTAAGTCATTGAGACCCAGTGACTTACGAATGTCAAGCATAAAAAATAATTGAAAAAAAATTTGACTTTAGCTATCAGCTGTGCTACCTTATAGTATGGTTAAAGATAAGAAAGTAAACGGCTTCATCGCTAAGGTCAACATCGTTGATCGCAAGACAGGTGAAGTCATCAGCAAAAACGTCATGATGAAATCCGAACATCATTCCTCAATAGAGGCTCTCAATGCAGATCTCGCCAAATTTGGATTGCCTAGCAAGCTTGAATTGGTTGAGTGGATCGCCTAAAATAATTGGAAAAAAATTTGACTTTTACTAAAAACTAGATTAAGGTATATATATGAAAACAGATTACAAATACATCATCGACAATTCCTCATCCCAAACATTTGGGGTCAACACCAAACTTCATGATCTCGGCAGACAAGCTGAAATCATTCAAAAAATGGCTCAAGAGCAAATCGAAACAGATGGCGAGTTTGCCAAGTTCTATTGCTCCAACATTGCAACTTGGATGCAAGAAATTGCAGACGTAGCGCAAAAAGCCCTTGACATTCAACTCGGAAAGGAGTAAAGTATAACTATGATAAGCATAAGAAAAAATCCTAACTTCAGTAATTGGTTTCAAGTTTTCGCCTTCGGCAAGTTCGTTGACGAGTTCAATAAGCAACAGAAGGCGGTTCGCTTCGCTGAGGACATGGCTCGCAAGACTAGAGTGACCCATGTCAACCTAGAGGGTGAGGCAGTAAAAGTGTCATAAGTTCTTGTTAATCAAGGGCTTAGGCCCGCCTGGCTTCCGTAAATGCTTAATAGTCAAACACTTACAACATAAAAAATAATTAAAAAAAAAATTGACTTTTGTTATAATATATGCGATATTAAAGTATGATTAAAAAAGGTGATATAGTAATGGATTATAAACGTCGTATCCTTCATGTCGAGGGAACATTTGAAGAGGGGGCAGAGACCTTCGTTGTCGGCAGGATATACCTCTCGCAGAAACGGGTCGCCGTACCGATGTCTTCGGTAAGAAGGCATAAGTTCCTAAACTCTTGATATTCAAGGGTTTATGGAAGCCTGGCTTCCGCAACTCGTTGAATACCAACGACTTATGAGAATTTCATATGTCAAGCAAAAAGCGCCCCAAGGGCGCTTAAACGCTATTTGCTATTTATTCGTTTATCCTTCGTCCTGCATATCTTGCCACATCATCCAAAATACAAATACCCAAGGCGAGAAAAGTAATATCTCAAAAATCATGAGTACACCCCTTTCATCTCATCAGATAAGCCGATTGCTTGATCCTCTTCGTCAACACTCTCAGCGACATCGGTGAGCAAAAATTGAGTCTCATCGGACACGTCCTCTTTCTCGGCATCTTTAAGCCCGTGATTCAAAACAAAAGTTTCAGCTTGCATATCTGCGACAAACTCCATTACATCGGAGTTTGGCTTGAATCCTTTTGAGTCACGGACGGCGTTCTTAATCATGTTAATTCTTTCTTGTTCTGTCATAATAGTAATATAGTTTAGTTTTGTTTAATCGTCAAGACCTAAATCTTTTCTATGTTGATCTCTCAATGAATGAAGTAAATTTACCCAAGCAAAGTCATTCAGTTGGGCTTGATGCATAAGCTTGGTAACTTGCGAAGGAGTTTGATGAGCAAGAACGTCATCATAGAGAGACAATGGAAGCATAGTATCTCTATCTTGAAACCACATTGCAACTTCGTAAGTGTTGTCATCTACATGACCATACAAGCCCGTTCCGTCTCCTTGGTTTTGAACAACTGAGATCGTGAACTGATCAAAGTTGTCCTTGTCTCGGTGACCGAAAGTAAGCTTGGCTTGAGTAGCCTTGCCTTGCGCGAATCCTCCATGTTGGTTGAAAACCAAATCATCAAAGCCTTTTAGTTTAGTATCGTTTTGCATAATATGTAATCTAACCTATAGTTTTAAGTTTGTCAAGTAAATTTTTATGTAATTGTAGTTCGTTGAGTTTTTTTAGGATTCCCCTGTAGCCCCAAAGCCCGCCATTCATGTGACCTTGCCACACTCCGTCTACTCTTTTAAATGTAACATCCCATGCGCACACATAGTCATATGCTTTTAAAATGCCGTTAGAGAGCAACTCAAATGTGAGTTCTCTTCCTGTTATGTCGTCTTTAATTGTCATACCTATAAACTAACACCTTAGACCTAATAACGCAAGAAAAAAGTGAAGTTTTTTTGTGTTTTGTTGTAAGTTGTTGAACATCAGACGCTTATGGCAGCCTGGCTTTCGTAAGTAATTGAGCATCAACGAGTTATGCTAAAAAAAAATTAAATAAATTCTTGACTTTAGCACCATACTCCACTATAGTATATATATAATTAATCACACTAACGAAAGGAAAAAAATGTCACTACTACCACAAGAACTACTCGAATCAGCAGTTAGAATGAAAATCGGTAAAGCCGCGTACAGCGTTGAAGACCTCAACAAATATGTTGGTCAAGTCATTCTCACTCTAGCTGAAGGTCACGATATTCTCGGATCAAAGCAAGTTGCGGATGCGGTTAAATCAGTCGCAAAAGCTGAGTGCGAAAAAGATCACGGAAAGACTGCCGTGTCTTGGGTTGACTATGCCGAAAAGTATGGCGAGAATACTCCCGCCAGAAATGCTTTCTGCTTTCAGTCCCTTAATCAGTTAAGCTTAGAGAGGTCTTAATCTCTCAAAAGCCCCTAAGTCCTTGACTATCAGGGACTTAGGTCGGCCTGGCTGCCCCAAGTCGTTGACTATCAACTACTTAGGCCAAACTGCCACAATAAGACACGGGCACAAAATGCCCGCGCCAAGAATAAATACTATTTCAATCATTTTTGTTTCATTTTCAATTAAGAATTGACTCCTTCTTGCACAAATCCTGTGCTATCCTTTTTGGCAAGACCTTTTTCGATAAGCCCGACAACAACACCTTGCTTGTCAAGAAAGCGCAAATCCGATTCATCACCATTGACAACCTTATACCCGTTCCAAGTTTCAGGTAATTGATTACGAAAGACAACCGCAACATTGCCACCCATAGCAAGAACCATCTTGCATTTTTCCTCATTATGCTCCGAGCAAGAAAAAGTTAAATGATAATTAGAGGGAAACTTTTCGCCTTTAATAAATGGCTTACCAAGAAAGTTGCACATTCTCTTGAATGACTTGGTGTAATCATAAAATTGAATTGAGCTATGTTTCTCAAATAGATTGACTCCGTCTTCATTGATAATGTCCTCCCAAGCAATGTCACTTGTAAGGTTAGGTCGAAAGACTGCTTGCAAGCTCTTTTTACTTGCTGACTTAATTGTAGAAGTAATTTCTTTTGATAGTTTTGCGAGGAAGTCAAACCTTTGCTCAAAGAACAACTTTGTCTTGGCAATGCGCGAATCCTGAACTGAGTTCATTTGTCCACGCCCTGCCGTGTTAAGGCAAGCCATTGTGCAACCTTTTGAGCGCCAACGACAAACTTCATAGCCCGACAAATTGGCGGGAGCTAAATGTATGCCTTTAGTTAAATATCCAAATGCCTCGCCCTTAGTGATCTTGGCATTTCCTGAAGTGAGTAGAGTTTGTTTAATCATAATAGAATAATAGTTGAATTGTTTGGTTTATGCAAGCGCAAAAATCAAATCTTCGAAAAAATCTGGCTCTAAAGAGAACTCGCTAGTGAATGCGTGCTCCCACTCAAAGGGGTCTCCACCCGTTGCGATGTCTTCGGACATTTCACGAAAAAAAGTTGCGGTTTGGTGAATTGCGTCTTCACGGGAAAGTCCGTCACGCTCCATTAGGATTTGTACTATTCTTTTCATACTAATAATATCTCACAAAAAAGAGTTAAACGCAAGAAAAAAGTGAATTAAATTGCATTTTGTTATAAACTCTTGGATATCAAGGAGTTATGCAAGCCAGGCTCGCATAAGTCGTTGAATATCAACAGCTTAGGTAAGTGTTAAGCACAAAAAAACCCCCCCTCCGAAGAGGGGGGTAATAACTGCAAACAAACCTGTATTTACACCTCAACCAATTCGCCTTCGACGACTTCCATGTCAAGAACATTCTCAACATGGTTGTCAATCTCAAACGATACCTCACTATCAAGAACAGAATGAAGCGCGTCGGAGCGATTAGGTAAAGCAACCAAGTTGCCCTTGTACACTTCAGTAAAAGCATTGTAAAGTGAGTTGACATTACGATCCCAAAATTCGGGATGATCGGATGATTCCCATTGATCGACCACGTCGATGATCTTGGACTTTGGCAAAGCACCTGCCTTGCAAGCGCGAACCACAATGTCATTGACCTGCGCATTCGTTAGCTCGATTTCCTTGTAGGCATTGACGCGAGCGTCTTGACCATGCCAAAAGTTAAAGAGCTTGCCGATTGCACGATTGATCATAAAGTCAAGATCGTTAAGGATGTTGCGAGTGTGGCGACGTGCCAATTTAATCGTATTAGTGAAAATAAGATTGTCGCAAACGAACGGAGCATCACCTGCGCAAAGTCCTGCAGGAAATGTCTTGTCGTGTGAGTTGCGAATACCTACGACACAACCGCGCTCGGCGTTTTCTCGATTGGGATGCTCGACTGAAAACAAGCCAAAGTAATGTTGGTTGCCTCTAGCGAGGGAATGGACTTGATCACCAATGCTAAAGCCTTGGTCTTCAAGAAAGCCAGTAGTGCGCTCGACTACTTCATGATGAGAAATGGGCTGATAAGAAACAGCGCGCTCGCCATTGGCGTTCTCTTTTTTGCGATACTCCACAGGTGGAGTAGGGACGTTGACGACTTGCTCGAAATCTACGAGAGTGCGATTGCCTCCACAGATGTGAAGGTTGACGGATTTACGAGGAGAGTTAGTAGTGTTTTCTGTGTTATTCATAGCTTTAATAATATAGTTATATAGGTTTCTGTCAAGAGTTAATTTCGGGAATTTGGATTTTCTTCAAATCCTTGGGATTGAATTTTATGGTAAGCTTCGGCATCTTTGGCAATGTCTTTAAACATGGCGCCAATCATAGAGAGTAGGGTAGCATCCGTAAGGTCAAGGTTTGCTTCGTTTGGCTTAATAAGGGTCTGCCAAATGTAGTCCATGGCTTCATCCATAGCTTCGGTGGCTGAGGGTGGATTTTCGTCTGAGTATTCGGGTTCGATGTTCATTATAGTTGCTCCTTATGTTTGAGTTTTCTGTGCAGAGTTTTGGTCTTGACCTTGTGGGGTCTTGACTTAGTAAAGAGGACTTCGAGCCTCAACTTTTGGGTCTTTGTCTTTCTTACTTTCATATATATATAGTAACGCGCCTTACCCAAATACACAAGAAAAAAATGACGTTTATATGCGTTTTGTTGTAAGTTGCTGAATATCAAGGACTTACGCGGGCCAGGCTGCCATAAGTTGTTGATAATGATCGACTTATGAAAAACCCCCGCCTCACACATTGGTAAGACGGGGGAGTAATATGACTAAGTAAAACTTATTTGATATTTGTCAACTTCGCTTCTCCAATCGATATAGCTTATCTAGAAGATTATCGTGGGCCCTTTTAAGCTTGAAGTACTCGGGAGTATTCTCACCGTAGATTTCTCTAACGGCCAATTGGTACCCAAGGTCTCTAATGCGTGCTGTAAGTAACTTATTCACGATTAAGCCTTAACTATAGATACAATTCTGTCGTAGCGAAACGAGCGAACTCCATCTCTGTTGTAGCAATGAGCTCTGAAGCCCGCTACCGCTAGCCCTTCTTGACTATTGCCAAACTCATTAGAGTGTTTTGGTTTAGTGATTGTATACATGGCAGTAGTGCCTGCCTTGGTTCTGTATACCACTTGGTATACGGGGTTCAACAAACGAGCGATTTTAGCTATCAGCTTCTTCATTATCTTTATCCTCCATAACGGGGTTTTGGTTGTAATAGTTGTATATCTCGGTTGCCTCCTCGGCATCCTCACAACTATAAGAAATTAAATCTTGGTTATCATATGGATGCCAAGGAGTGGGCGACTCTTCAAAGTGAACTTCCCATTGCTCGGTATCCTCATTGTATTCGGGTAAGTCTAATGGCTTACCAATGCAAACTGCTTCTATGTAATTGTTCATGATTATAATAATAGACTACTTAGTTGTTGGTGTCAACCCTTAATTAGCAAGGGATTGGTGAATCTTCGTCTGCCTCAATAGTAATGCAGAAGTGGCTCGCTAGTTCCTTAATCATTGCATCGTTATTGAAATAAGTATATGCAAAAGTTAAAAGTTGCTCTTGCTCTTCTCCCGTATGCCCGTCTCTGAGTTCATCGTATATCTCAAAGATGTTCATGTTCCAATTCCAACCTTCTACTCTTGATTCTATCTGTGCTTTAGTCATTTTTAACCTCCTTGATAATTTGTTCTAGTTGTTCGAGTACGGACTTCTTGTTACCTTTGAGTCCAAGCTCGGCTTTTACGATTGCATATGCTGATTGCCCTCTTCTCTTCATTCCAAGGCACTCTAGCTTGAGTGCGGACTTGAGACTAAGGAGTCTAAACATTGCGATTTGTTCGGGTGTTTCTAATACTATCATGGTTAAGATTCTCTCAAATTTGGGGGGTATTGTCAACCTTTTTTTCGTTGTTTTTCTTTAATTCCCAACTAATATCATAGAGGTACTGACTGATGAAGTCTAGAGATCCCGCTATGTTTTTTAATTGAAACAAAGTTTCATCGTTGTTCTTTCGCATCTCGTAGAGTTCGTCTGCAATTCCATTCATTGCACGAGTTTCTTCGGATAGCTCGACTCCTCGCTTGAGGATTTCTTTTTCTATTGTATTATTCATATGCTATAACTTTGTTTTGTGTTAGTTGTGCTACTTCCATAGAGTATATAGGAGATTCGGTGTCCTTGTCAACAAAAGAATCATACTTATACGGGTTGTATGTGACTTCGATTGGGTTGGGTAGAAATAGGTGGAACTCATCTATATATCCTTTGATACCTGCATGAACATTCTTGCGTCGTTCTTCAAGAACTTTTTGCCTGCCCTTAGCATTTACTTGAAAGGCGCAGTCCCACAGATTTACTTCGGTGGTGTGAGCTTTGACTAGCCCGTCTTGTCTGATTGACCAACAGTCTTGATGAAGGTTTTTATATACGAAGACCTTCCTCTTGTGGTCGATCTCGTATCGTGGGTCGTCTTGGTTTCTCTTGATCATGTATATACAATAGACCTGTTTTGCTATAAACGCAAGAAAAAACTTCAACTAAATTGCATTTTGTTGTAAGTGCTTGATATTCAATAGGTTACGGCAGCCTGGCCTGCCTAAGTGGCTGACCATCAATGACTTATGCCATAGCGTTATGCAAAGATTCGTAAAACCCTTTGTCTACACTTCCGTCATCCTTCCGAACTTCAAACTCAAGACATTCGGAAGGGTAAACATGGCAAGGCTCATCAGCACCATTTTGCTTTATATACCAAGTGGGTGGATTTTGTGGTTGAACTAACAACCCAATGAAACCATACTCAACGAAATACTTGAGGATAGTTGAGCGACCAATACCATTGATCTTGACGTTAACTTCTGATCCTACGGCAGGAATGGGTTTGTCTGACCCCCATGCTAGTTTCTCAAACTCGGTGTAGGAATTTACGGGTTGTTCTACTTTCTCGTGCATAATTTTTCCTTATGTTATAGTTGTGCTGATTGAAAAGATGATTCTATTCTAAGCTCATCTTGTAAAGCTGTCAAGTCGCAAATGATATCATCTAAGACTTCTTCGGCTGATTGGATAGTGTAGCCCTCCTCGCCTTTATGCTTACGCTCTGCCACTCTCTCCATGCAAATTGGATCATTGGGAGTGCAATAGCGAAGATTGCCACGAGTGATTTGCATTATCATTTGTCTAATTTGTCCCTGTGTCATCATAGTCTAGCCTTTTTGTCTAGTTGTACCATTCTTGCTTTCTCGTTTTGATCATCTACGATCTTTGCAAGGCGAAGAAGTTCTGATTGAACATCTTTCTTTGCTTGTGGGTCTGCTTTTGGATTCTTCAACACCTCAACCATTGGAAGGATGAGCGCTGACCATGTGGGTGTTATATCAATCGTTTTCATATTATAATACTAAGGGAATTTTCTGAATAACGCAAGAAAAAAATGCAATTGAATGTCATTTTGTTGTAACTTTATGGTTATCAATGACTTACATCAGCCAGGCCAGGTTAACCCTTTGATACTCAACGACTTATGAAAAGTTTAGAAGAGTTTACAAAAAAACCCACCCGAAGGTGGGCTCACACTAAAAAATTATTTGATAAAAATTTATTTGTTATTTATTCATTTCGATTTTGTTATTGATTATTGACTGTTTGTCCATACCCATAATGCAGTTACCATAAAGCAAAATAATATAAGTTCTAATATAAACATTTTTTTTCATTTTTAATTTGGGTTAATATTAACTTTTAGTCCGCAATGGCGAACGCTTCCTTAAGAAGATTGGTCTCTTTACAAGATAGAAAAACAGATCTGCAGTAGTCTTGATCTCGTGATTCTACCTCCTCTATGCGCTCAGCTGCCTCCCATGCACATATACGCTCCCTCTCCATGGCGCCCCATTTAATAACCACCCGTGTGGCAGGGAAATGCTCGGCAAGCTCTGCTAGCTGAGGTTTAGTGATGTATCCGAATTGTGATAGTATGTCTTTTAATGTTTTCATGATATAATAATAGCGCGCGATATCCACTGAGTCAAATAAAAAAACCCCCCTTCTAGGAATGATCGAAACTAGAAGAGGGGCAATGCGGGACATTAGGCAAAATTGGTGTGGGGAGGGATTACTGTATACCCTCGACTTTTCGGGATGAACATCAGTTCATGAGTTCCTACTTCGCACTACAAATTAGACATGGTATTTGTCATCGGCTCATTCGATTGAACTCTACCGCCCCACCACAGGGAATTTGCATACTTTAGCCCGCTCATCACAGGCTTGCTCAGTCACCCACAGGAAGGATTATAAGCCCTTCCAAATAGAATGGAACGAGTCAATGTCCGATACTCAGCTATCAACTCATTGTTCCAAAGTGTTATAAAATGTTAAAGATCAATTTATTTTATTTGATTGAGTTTGGTTCTCAATTTTTAATATACATATATTATACTATATTAAATGTTATTTGTCAAGTTATTTATTTAACTTTCTTAATTCCAATAATAATTCTTGTATTCTATTATACTTACTAGACGCGGCAATACTAAGTTCACCATTCGTCTTCTCGGTCATATGTAGTAGGTCGGTCATAAACTCTTCTACCTTGACCAATTTAATTAAAGATAATTCTTTATTAGTTAATTTCGCGTACAATTCTGCATCTGTCGCAAACATACTAACTTTGTCGCTAAGAGGTTTTATTGATGTATCCATTATGCTACCCCCTTCGCTTTTTTATTGAACAGAATTTTTTGTAATTTTAAATCTGCTTCTCTTTGTTGCGCCATTACCCCTTCCAATGCCTCGTTGTATCCTAGAAACCTGCGATTGAAGGCGTGGGGGTCTTTGCCTCGTACTTTATTCATAACTGATGTTGCTCTTGCGCATTTTGCTATATTTGCCATGTTTTGTTCTCCTTATGTTGATTGTTATGTCCCTATTGTAGTGCCTAATGGTCGGCGCGTCAAATAAAAAAAGATTAAAAGTGTTCAATGAAGGAGAAATTTAGGATGCTAACACCGAAATAGCACTCTAACAAAATCCTCGTTCGGACTCATTATTTCCGACTCTATGCCCTTTAATCTTATTAAAATTTAATCTAAATTATTTTCTACTATCTCTTTATCTTGTAGTAAATCATTAATATAAAATTTATTTGTAAAAATCCCATTCACATTTGATCCATTATTTGTGATCTTATTTAAATCTTTTTTGATGTCATTTATTGTGTGTTCTATGTACCCAATTACTTCTTCTTTATTCATCTTTTCACCTGTGGATTTATTTGTAAGAATTTGTTCTTCAGTTATTTCGGCGTCCATCTTTCTTATTTCGGCGCGAATTGCTAGTATGTCATCTAGTCTGTTATTTATTTGTTTTGTAATGTTCATGTATATCAGTATAGCAAATGTACGACTCAAGTCAAGAAAAAATAAGAAA
>Ga0315320_10002108_pt1 | contig 16459 bp, 16 predicted proteins | sample M140m21515metaG_FD_203458 | JGI IMG/M metagenome (GOLD analysis project Ga0315320, IMG submission 203458) | Ammonia-oxidizing marine archaeal communities from Monterey Bay, California, United States - M1 40m 21515 | ecosystem: Environmental > Aquatic > Marine > Coastal | place: USA: California... | reverse complement strand
TGTCGTACAGATGCACACTGCGCCAGATCCCGCCTGGATTCCACTGGCGATCGATGCCGTCCCAATGTTGGAAAACGCCGGTGATGTTGCGGCGGTTATTCGGACCGTTTTGCGGCGCGCATGTGGCTTCAATAGCAAGCACGTGTTCGTGATCGAGTTCGGACAGTGCTGTTACATCGAAGCTGTGCGAAAAGAAATAGCCCTCGGGGTCGCCGAGATATGCGCCATCGAGCCAGACATCAGCTTGATAGAAGATGCCGTCCAAAGTGATCCACCGACGGGCACCATCACCCGGGGGGTCGGCGCTGAAGCGATGTCGATACATCACTGGCCCATCGCTGGCAGCAAACTTCGGAGTGTCTCGCCAGTGACCGGGCACGGTGATCGGAGCCCAGGTTGAGTCATCGGTGTCAAGCTCGATGCCGTACCGACGGACGTCGTCGTTCGCCTCGACTGCGACCCATCGGCCGTCTAGCTTGCGGCGACTCAACTCCATTGTCGAAGCGTACGCCGTGCAGTCGAGTTGGCCATGAGCAGGCGACTGTGCGCCCGGATGAACATGGGCGACATAGCTGGGTTAGGTTCGGCGCATGGAAGACGCAGGCGCTCCCAGCGCATCCACGCTCGGCGAATTGAAGGCATCTGGATGGGTCTCTCGGCCCGTCAAGCAGGAGGTTCGCGAGCACGCAATTGCGAAGGTCGCAGCCGGTGAACCGCTGTTCGCCGGCGTGCAGGGTTACGAAGAGACCGTGATGCCGCAGCTTGAGAACGCGTTGCTGGCTGGCCACGACGTCGTATTTCTCGGTGAACGAGGACAGGCTAAGACGCGCATGATCCGCACGTTGACCGGTTTACTCGACGAGTGGATGCCGATTATCGCTGGCAGTGAGATCAACGACGATCCGTATCACCCGGTCTCGAAGTACTCACGTGACTTGGTTGCCGAATTGGGCGATGATGCCCCGGTCGACTGGGTACATCGCGACACGCGTTACGGCGAGAAGCTCGCTACGCCTGATACTTCAATCGCTGACCTGATCGGCGAAGTTGACCCGATCAAAGTCGCCGAGGGCCGGTACCTATCTGATGAGCTCACGCTGCACTATGGAATGGTCCCGCGCACCAACCGTGGGATTTTTGCCATGAATGAACTTCCAGACCTGGCTGAGCGAATCCAGGTCGGCTTGTTAAACGTTCTTGAGGAACGTGATGTCCAGATCCGTGGCTACAAGATCCGTTTGCCGCTCGACGTGATGATGATGGCATCGGCGAACCCGGAGGACTACACCAACCGCGGCCGCATCATCACGCCGCTGAAAGATCGTTTCGGCAGCCAGATTCGCACGCACTACCCACTAGACGTGCAGACCGAGATCGACATCATGCTGCAGGAGGCTGCGTCCCTCGACGTTGAAACGTCCAACGGTGCGATCAAGGTCACCGTGCCCGACTATTTGACCAAGGTTGTCGCCACTTTTTCGCACTTGGCGCGGTCAAGTAACCAGGTCAACCAGCGCAGTGGCGTCAGTGTCCGGTTGAGCGTAAGTAATTACGAAGCGACGGCGGCCAACGCGCTGCGCCGTGGGTTGCGGACGGGTGAAACCAAACCGGTTGCTCGCGTGGATGACCTCGGTGCGCTAGCAGCGAGTTCGATGGGCAAGATTGAAATTGAATCGATTGAGGAGGGTCGTGATGGCATGATTATGGAAAGTCTCATCAAGGGTGCAGTCCTGACTGTCTTCAAAGACACCGTTCCGCCTGAGCACACACGGGCTGTGGTCGATGCATTCGAAGAAGGAGTGGTTGCACACACCGGCGAGTCGATGAGTAGCGCCGAGCTCGCTGCAGTCGTCGAACAGGTGGACGCGCTGCGCGCTCCGGTAGCTGTGCTGGCGGGTGGCGACGAGTCACCGGCGTCGGTTGCTGCGGCTGTCGAGTTCGTCCTCGAGGGTTTGCATTTGTCGAAGCGTCTAAACAAAGACGCCAGCGGCGAGTCCGCCACATATCGCGGCCGCACCTGATGCTGGCGCCGGGTTTGCTTGGTTCGACCAAATCGCGCCTGGGATACTGACCCCATGACTGCTGCAGTCCTGCCGTTCGCGCCCCAGCCGCCGGGCTTTGACTGGCTAGATGATGAACCTGCATTCGACCCTTCGCTTCATCTGCAACTCGAGATTCCCGCAGTGGTGCGAACACTCGATGAGTTTGGTTACTCCGATGGCGAGATCGCTGCCACAGCAACTCCTGTCGCTGCGACGTCAGCGTTTCGGATGCTCTCAGCCGAGGGCGCCGCAGTGATGCTGGAAATTGCGCGTCGGCTTGAGAACCATGCGCAGCCCAACCCGAGGATCGAACGAGCGGTGCGCAGCGGCTGCCACCGGTCTCGTTGGCTCCGAGACCTATGTATCTCGCCTGAGGTGACTGAGCATCTCTGCTCGATTTACTCGATCGATGTTGCGCCGCACCCCATCACGTCACAGCTAGGGCACCTGAATTTTGCACCAGCTGAGATTGGCTCGGCCGTAGATAAATGGCACCATGACACCCTTGCGCTGGATTACGTGATGATGGTTGCCAATCCGCAGGTTCTCAACGGCGGTGATTTTGAGTACTTCGTCGGGACAAAGGCCGAGGTTTCAGCTTTGGCTGACTGCGGTGAACGTCCACCTGTCGACCGATGCGTGAGCGTCGAATGGCCCGGACCGGGTTTCGCTGTAGCGCTGCACGGCAACATGGTCGTCCATCGGGGGGGTCCGTTACACGAGTCAGGCGAACGTATTTCGATGGTCAACGGATATGTATCGACCGATGTCTGTGTCGACGATCAAACACGTAACATCGATCTCTTCCACGTCGATGAACCCGTGACCCTGGCACGCGAGTGGGCACGATACGCCGCGTGGCGTTCACGTCGTCGGCTCGATCTGCTGCTCGACGATCTAGAGCATGTCGATACGGTCGCCGAGCCGCTTGATGTGGCGCAACGGCTGGGTCACGCCATACATGACGTCGGTTTGGCAATTACAGATTTGCAGCGCACTGACCGCCCTGAAATTCATCACTACGAGCATTGACCGGCTTCTTCGACTGAGAGATTCGCCCTCGCTTGAGCGTGCAATTTCTCAGATCGCGGCAGGGAGAAAGGCCTCTGACGTGGGCTGTGGGGCACGCTCGGCGCTCAGCAGACCATTCGGCGAATCAGGGCCGGAGATTGCTGGATTAAGGAAGACCACGCCAAGGTCGATGCCATCGTCGATTGCGCCGGTTGCTGCGTTGACAAAGGAGGCAACGAGTTGTCCGGAGATATCAGCATCGTGGTGATTCGGCGTGAACTCGCTAACTATCAGCTGTTGGTCAGCTGCGGCTTCGGCAGCTGCGCCGATGGTGTCGTGTAAGCGGACGCGAATCTGATCAAGGCGCTCGTCGTCCGGTGCGGAATCGGTGTCTTCGGCGTACTCCATGGCGATCCCGATGATGTCGGATGAACCGAGGTAATCGCTAACGGAGTCGAGCCGTTCGGCGTCAAGCGCCGCGACCACTTGTACGGGGCCACCGCCCAGTGTCGTCCACGTGTTGCGCCATGCCGATGCAGAGAATTGGCTGTCAATGGCGGTGAACGGAATCCAGCCAGCGATGCTGTCGCCGAAGCGATCGGCGACTCGCTCTGCGAATCGCGGCCACCATTTTTCGGAGACGGTTTCATCGTAAATTCCACCCTCGTTAGTGACCCAGCGTGGCTCGGCACCATCGTGCAAGGTTGCCCAAACACGCAGCCCGATGGCATCTGAGGCGGCGATCATCTGCTCGAAGCGGTCCGACCAGTCACCGTCGAAATTGCCAGGCTTCGGCTGGAGCCGAGCCCAATCGAATGTGAGCCGAATGTCGGTGATACCAAGTTCCTGAAGGAGCGCAAGGTCGTCGGGCCACCGCCTGTAAAACCCGTTGCCCGCTGTCGGACCGAGATTTGAGGTGTCAGCGTGACCGAATGTGGCAGCCGTCGTCAGCGTCGCACCGCGAGTAAAGGACATAGGTTAGAAGGCGATCCAGATTTAGATGAAAGGCGTGCGCGTCCAAAGATCTTCGGTGTCAGCGTCGATCGGCGACGGAACCCCGGTCAAGGCAACTACGTCGATCGGGCCGGGAAACCCGCGCAGCTCGACTTCGCCGACCGAAGTGGCATTGACGCCCTCAGGTAGCCGCTCGATGTGCATTGTCGGCATCAATGCGTCGACGCCCTTCGCGTGGTCGCAAAGGCGCGACGCCATGTTGACTGCAGAGCCGATGTAGTCGTCGCCTTCGAACAGCAATGCATGTCCAGTAGCGAGCCCGGAACGTACCGTGAGCGGTGCGCACACCTCGCTGGACCGCTGGTCGAGGTCAAGCACAAACGCAATGGCGTCGGCCTGATCGACAGCAACAACCATGCAGCCGTCGCCAAGCCACTTGGCGATGCGGACACCACGCTCGGAAGCAACCGCACGCACGATGGTACGAAACGCGCCAAGAATCCGCCCGGCAGCATCGTCACCAAAAGCAGCGGTGTAGTTCGTGAATCCGGAGAGATCGACGAAGACAAAGGTTCGCGGTACCCGCATTTAAGCCATGTTATTCCATCTACACATCAATGTGGTTGGAACAACTTGGGAGGAGCACCTTGCTTGCGCTGGTCTGCACCTCGAATCGGCCGGCCTGAAGGTCAGCTTCTTAGGCCAGGAGTGATGCATGGTTATCGTCGGGGCGTCCGTATTTGGAACTGTTGTCCAGCTCTCAGCACAAGCCTTTTGCTCGTTCGGTAATCCTGACTCGTAAATGTTTCTCGATGCACTCGAAAGGTATCTCAGAAAGTCCCGAACTAAATTGAGCGGCCGTCTGTTCAATGCTGTGATCAGCCATGAAGCCTCGGCAGTGTCTAGGTTGAACTTCGAAGCACCGGTCCTCAGAAAGTTTTCCTTGCTGCAACCGTGCGCTCTCTATTTTTTGGCGTCTGAGGACGGCCCGCATTTCTTAGCGGCTTTGTTTGCCGTATAGATCGACATGAAGAATGCGCCCGAGAACAACGGCGTTCCGACCCACACCGCTAACAATGCCAGTTCGTTGTTGCTCGCTGTTACAGCAACGCAGGCCCCGGTGATGGCCATGATCGTTGCGCCAACCTGGATGTCGACTCGAGCCGCCCTATGGCCGGCAATCCAGGCCTTGTCGGATTTTAAGGTGGAAGGCAAACGGATTCCGGCATAGGAGTTCTTGGCGATTCGTCCGTCCGCTGTTCTTTCTGCGAGAACCCAAAGACCGAATCCAATCGAAATGAACGAAGCGCCCAAGAAAATCCACCAACCAGACGCCACAACGCAGAGCATAGATCGATGGCGAAATCCGTGACTGAACCCGGTTATCCAGCGGCGATTCCCGGGGTGTCACGACTTTGATACCGCACGCTGAAGTGCAGCTTCTGAGCAACGTTCGTTGTGGACGATGTCATGGTGCGCGTCGGTGGGGCTCTCACGGACTTCTTTCATACCTACTCGTAACCCCGTAGTGCAGTCCGGCTTGATACCAAGGTGGTCGGTGGCAGCCCATCATTTGGGACTCCAATGGGTTGTGGAGACAGGTTGTCAGTGCGGGAGGCTTCTCCATATGTCGACTGCCTCGGGCTCGTCAAAATATCCCTTTGCGTACACCTCGGCTGGTACTCGGCACGTAGGCAACGTCAGCGTCATCCGCCCAAAAAATTTGGGGGTGTCGCCAACGATGCTGACTGCAATCCGGAGCAGTGCGCTCGAGATTGATTTTGCCAGTTCGATCGCGCCAGTAGCCTTCTCGTTGGACGATGGCGTGCTGCTTGACCAGACCAACCGTCGCTGCGACATCGACGAACGGGTTACTTGTTGATTGGGCTTGACGTTGCAATGTGCTGATGATCAGTCTGACGCAGCTCGTCGAGTACGGCGGTTGTAGGTTCAAGGAATGTCGGCAAGGTTTCAGTACTCGCGTTGGGATGGCACGCAGACCGGCTTTGAGTTTGATGCCGACTCTGCCTTCGACGAGTTGACTGATCAATTGCTCTACCATGGCGACGTCAACGCAGCATTGCGCAAGATGATGCAGGACGGGATGCGTGACCGCGATGGAAATCAGTTGCAGGGCCTCCGCGAGCTACTTGAACAACTGCGAAACGAGCGCCAGACACGCCTGGAGCAGCATGACCTAGGCGGTGTCTACGACGAAATTAATGATGAACTCAATGACCTGATCGATGAAGAACGTCATGCAATTGAAAATGCCTTAAGCGCTGCGCTGCGCTCTGGCGATGAAAGACGCGCTGAGAATGCCCAGAACGCAGCGATGGAACGCAATATCCGTCTTGACCTCATGCCGGAAGCTCTCGCCGGGAAGGTCCGCGAGCTCGATTCCTACAACTTCGAGTCGAAGGAGGCCAAGCAACGCTTCGATCAGCTACTTGAGAAGCTCAAAGAGCAGCTGATGCAACAAATGGTCGACCAAATGTCGGGTGCGATGGAGCAGATGGGTCCCGAAGACATGGCCCGGATGAAAGACATGATGCAAGCGCTCAATGAGATGCTTGAGAAGCATCAGCGTGGCGAGGACGCGGGTTTCGAAGACTTCATGGAGAGGTTTGGCGACTTCTTTCCTGAGCAACCCGATTCAGTGGAGGCGCTCATTGAGCAGATGGCCCAACGGATGGCTGCGATGCAGGCGATGATGAACTCGATGTCACCTGAGCAGCGGGCCCAGATTCAGCAGCTCAGCGAGCAGCTGATGGACGACATGGATCTGCAATGGCAGATGCAGCAGCTCTCCGGAAATTTGCAGCAGATGTTTCCGCAGATGCAGTGGAACCAAAGTTACGACTTCGATGGCCAGGACGCGATGGGCATGGGGCAAGCCATGCAGCAGATGCAAGAGCTTGGTGACTTGGATCAGCTTGAGAACCTTTTGCGAAATGCTTCAGGCCCGAGCGCTCTGGCTGAAGTCGATATGGACAAAGTCCGCGACTTGATGGGCGACGACGCAGCGAGGTCGCTCGGGCGGCTTGCTGAGCTGACCAAACAGCTCGAGGAGGCTGGTCTTATTGAGCAGAAAGGAGGGCGCTTGGAGATGACCCCAAAGGGTCTTCGCAAGATTGGCTCCAACGCCCTGCGTGAGCTGTTCTCAAAGCTCGCAAAAGATCAGATCGGACAGCACGAGACCAGCAACATCGGTCAAGGTCACGAGCGCACTTATGACACCAAGCCGTACGAATACGGAGACCCATTTCAGCTCGATCTCAATCGCACGATCCGCAATGCTGTTCGGCGAACAGGTGGCGGGTCACCCGTTGATCTGGACCCTGAGGACTTCGAGATTGAAAGGACTGAGCATTTCACGCGTTCATCGACGGTGCTCATGCTTGACCTGTCGCTCTCGATGCCGATGCGTGACAACTTCCTGCCAGCGAAAAAGGTCGCCATGGCGTTACACAGCCTTATTTCGTTGCAGTTCCCACGCGATTACCTCGGTTTAGTCGGGTTCTCCGAAACCGCCCGGGTCCTCACTCATGAGCAACTGCCGGAGGTTTCGTGGGACTTCGTCTATGGCACCAACATGCACCACGGATTCACGCTTGCTCGCCAGTTGCTCGCTCGAGAGTCCGGGACAAAGCAGATAATTATGATCACCGACGGTGAGCCGACGGCACACATTTCTTCAAATGGCCACCCTTTCTTTAACTATCCGCCGGCTCGTGAAACCATTGAGGCAACGCTGCGCGAAGTCGTGCGTTGCACGAAAGAGCAAATCCGCATCAACACCTTTGGCCTCGGTGCCGACGGATCGTTGCGTGCGTTTATTGAGCAGATGACTGCGATCAACCAGGGTCGTGCGTTTTTCACGACTCCGGAAAACCTCGGGGATTATGTGCTTGTTGACTTCATGGAGGGCAAACGCGCCCTTGCAAGAAGTACCCGTCGCGCCGGCTGAGCGCAGCGCTGGTCAACAGTTGATGCGCCGAGGGATGTCGCGATTTGATGTTCTCGCGCGAACAGTGATCGCGATTCGCGCGCTGCGCGCGAATCTTTTGACCGCGCACTTGCAATCCAGCGAGTCGCTCTGGCACAATGACACCACTGTAGTTACAAGGTTGTTGCGATGGCGTCAAGCATTCACACTCCACCGAAGACCGACGCGCACTGCATCTCAAAAAAAAATTAGCTAAGGCCAGAGCAAGTCATTTTTATTCGGACCCATCAGGAGGTCCTCTCATGCAGTTCATTACGACATCAAGTATCACTGTTAGCGCAACACCCGTTGAACCCGAACAGGACTGGCACGATCAGGCCAACTGTCTCGGTGTTGACCCCGACCTGTTCTTTCCCGAGCGTGGGGCATCTACGCGTGAGGCCAAGGAAGTTTGCCGGGGTTGCGAAGTGCAACACGATTGCCTTGAGTTTGCGCTGCAGAACGGCGAGAAGTTCGGAATTTGGGGTGGTCTGTCGGAGCGGGAGCGTCGGCGCATCCGTCGTCAACGCGCTCAGGTCGCCCGTTCAATCATCGGGGCTTGACTTCGTGCTGCGAACTGCAGTGATGTGAGGTAACCTCACCAAATGATCGGTTTCACGCTCGGCGGCCCAGAGGGCATCATTCTTATCGTTCTGCTCCTCGTACTTTTCGGTGGCTCCCAGTTGCCCAAGCTTGCCAAGAACCTCGGTAAGGCGCAGAAGGAGTTCAAGGACGGACTTGACGAGGCAAACAAGCCGCAAGAAGACGCTAAGCCGCAAGAAGACGCTAAGACTGAAGCAGAATGATCTTAGGCCGGTTGCACCGGCTGACTTAGAAATTACGAACGCCCGGCCTTCTTGGCCGGGCGTTCGTAATTTCTAAGTCTTGACGGCGAGCGTTGTCTGCGCCGAGCAACGTCAGGCCGAGACGTCAACCGATACGGACGGCTCGGCCATCAAAGCATCTTGGCGGCGGCGCTTCGAGATGCGCCGCCGCTCACGCTCACTACAGCCGCCCCACACCCCGTGATCAATACGTGCATCAAGTGCGTACTCGAGGCAGGCGGTTGCAACGGGACAGTCACGACAGATCTTGCGAGCACGGTCCACGCCGACACCGTCGCTGGGGAAAAAGGTCGCCGGCGGGTGGAGACGGCAATTGCCCTCAGCCATCCATGCTGTTTCGGAGTCAGGGTCGTGGGGGGCTGTGTTCAGCTCTTCGGGCCGCTGATTGAGCGCGGCCCGGTCTGCACGGCTCAGGCCGGATAGTTGAACGGTTTGGTGGGCTGAGTTTCTGTTGCGCTTCTTCATGTCTCGTCCTCTCGACATTGCTTTCGTTCGGGGACTCAGTCAGTGCTCGTTGGCATCGACTGAATCGTTGCTTGATTTTTAGACGTTTGGAAACAGTCCTGAGTTCCCAAGTTCTTTTTCGTTTTGGGATGTTCGTTTTGACGACCAATTGCAGATGTCGCAACCCGGCTGCGACGGCTGCTGGAGTGACACCGCCGCCACTCCGTTGCACTGCTGACTGCAAACTGTAACACATTCGTAACTATTAGTGGGATCTCTCGACAGAATGTCCCTTAGCGCGATTGCTTTGGGTGGTCCAACGGCTAGCGAGCCTGCTGCCCTCCGAGGCGGTATCGTCGTCGCAATGAGTGACGTCGCCGTCGAGCCCCAAGAACCCCGAGCACACGCCCGGATCGTGTATCACGGCCCCGTTGCGCCGCACTGGGAGGTTTATGGAGACTGGGGCGACCGCCAGGTGCTTGACGAATTTCGCGCACGTGTGCTTGCCCGCCTTGTCCTTGTTCCACGCGACGACCCACAGTTTCGCCGTAACCGTGAGCGCATCGTCCGCGATGCAGAGCGTGAACTAATTTCGATCGAGTGGGATCTGGGTCGCCCGGAAGACACCTGAGCCTCGTCGGTCTGTGAGAAGCACGGAAATTGACGAGCGGTTCCTGAATCGCGAGCTGAGTTGGCTTGCGTTTAACGAACGGGTCCTACAGCTTGCGACAGAGCCTGGGATCCCGCTGCTTGAGCGTGCAAAGTTCTGTGCCATTGCATCGACCAACCTTGACGAATTCTTCCAGGTCCGGGTTGCAGCGCTCAAAGACCAACTGATCGCCGGCATAGACCAACCGACCTGGGACGGCCGTACCCCCGCCCAACAGCTTGCGGCGATAGCGGCCTGGGTGCCCGAGATGATTGAGCGTCTCGACGATGCCTTCGTTGACCACCTAGTACCCGAACTCCGTGCCGCTGGAGTCGAGATCATCGGCTGGGAAGACACCACGCCTGCCGAGCGAGCCGACCTTGATGACTTCTACGCAGAGCGGATGTTTCCGGTTCTCACGCCGCTCGCCGTAGATCCCGGACACCCTTTTCCTTATATCTCTGATCTTGCCTTGTCGCTCGCCGTCAACGTGGCCGATCCTGAGACGGGAGACCGCCGATTTGCTCGGCTCAAAGTTCCGGACGTCTTCCCGCGACTCATCGAGTGTTCGCCCGGTCGGTTCCTGCCCGCCGAATTGTTGATCGGTGCCAAGCTCGACCGGCTCTTCGTCGGCATGGTCGTTGAAAACTGGGCAACGTTCCGCGTGAGCCGCAATGGTGACTTGACGGTCGAGGACGAAGAGGCCGACGACTTGCTCGAAGCCGTTGAAATGGAGCTCCGTCGCCGGCGGTTCAACCAGGCAGTCCGTCTGGAGGTCGCTGCCGATATCGGCGACGAGCTCCTTGATCTTCTGGTTCGGGAACTTGACTTGACGCAGGAATACGTGACGCGGCATCGCTCTCCGCTGGATCTCAGCTGCCTGACGCAACTGATGTCACTCGATCGACCAGACTTAAAGGATACGCCCTGGCCGCCCGCCACCGCTGGACGGATTGCTGCGGCCGACGAGGGCGACCGCCCTATTTTCGACGTGGTCCGCCATCGCGCAGTGATGCTCCATCACCCGTACGAGAGTTTCTCGAGCAGCATCGAGGAGTTCATCTCTCAAGCCGCTGACGACTCGAAGGTGCAGTCAATCAAGATGACGTTGTACCGCGCAGGCGGTGACAGCGCGATCATCCGGAGCCTCATGAAGGCCGCTGATCGCGGCAAGCAGGTCGTCGTGCTCGTTGAGATCAAGGCACGCTTCGATGAGGCGACAAACGTGCAGTGGGCCAAACAGCTCGAACGTGCCGGTGTCCATGTGGTGTACGGCATGGTCGGTTTGAAGACGCACAGCAAGGTGGGGCTCGTCGTGCGGGATGACGGTGATCAGCTTCGGCGCTACGTCCACATCGGTACGGGAAACTACAACAGCAAGACTGCACGTTTCTACGAAGACATCGGCGTGATCACATGTGACCCCGATATTGGCGCCGATGTAGCGCAACTGTTCAACCACCTCACTGGCTATAGCCGCGCACACGACTACTCGACGTTGCTCGTTGCGCCGCGCGACCTCCGCCGCCAACTCCTCGACTTGATCGAGCACGAAGCTAGCTTCGGCGTCGACGGCGAAATCGTGATGAAGTGCAATTCGATTGCCGACGAAGAAATGGTCGAAGCGCTGTACAGAGCGAGCGCAGCAGGCGTACGGATCGAGTTACTCGTGCGTGGCATCTGCTGTCTGCGGCCTGGGGTGCTCGGTATGAGCGAGAACATTCGAGTCCGGAGCATTCTTGGCCGATACCTTGAACACAGTCGTATCTACCGCTTTAAGAACGGCAACGTCGTGGTGAACGGACGTGTGCCCGGAGCGGTTAGCGATCAGATTCATCTCATCGGGTCCGCTGACCTCATGCCGCGCAACCTCAATCGTCGCGTCGAGGTATTGATGCCGATCGAAAACGAACGACACCGAGCCTGGCTGGATCAGGCCATCGACTTTCAACTCGCTGCCGGAATCGTCTGCTGGGAGCTTCAGCCCGATGATACGTGGAAGCGCATGGGTCCCTCCGATGTGTTTGAGCCGCATCCGCAAGAACAGATGTACCGCTGGGCCGTCGACCGGCAAACACCGTCACGCGCCTGACGCAAGCCACGTCGGCGTTTGACCGCAGAACATGGTGTCGTTGAACACCGGCCGCCCTTACTGGCCTCTGTTCGCACAAACGTCGAGAACTGTTCACCTCTTGTTCACCTGAGGTCGCGGTCGGATTCACCTCGGGTCCGTAACTTCCCAGTCGTTGCAATCGCCGCCTTCGGTGTGCTGCGACAGCGTAAGCCCATTCCCTTCCCGTACCCCTCAGGAGTCGAACATGAACTCACTCAAGCGCCAGCTTTTTGCCGGAGCACTTGCACTGACCTTCGTTGCCGCTGCGTGTGGCAGCGACGACGACTCATCTGAAGAGATCGGCGATACGTCGGTCCCCACCGAGAAGGTCAGTTCGGTCAGCGGCACGCTCATCGGCGCAGGCGCTTCGTCGCAGGCCGCGGGCATGCAGGGCTGGCAGGCTGGCTTCCAAGCGGCCAACCCCGCTACCACGGTCGAGTACGACCCCATCGGATCGGGCGGCGGCCGCGAAACCTTCCTCTCGGGAGGCTCCGACTTTGCTGGCTCCGACGCCGCGTTGAAGGACGACGAGTTCGAGCAGTCCAAGGACCGCTGCGCTGGTGACCAGGGCGCCATCAACCTTCCGCATTACATCTCACCGATCGCAATTCCGTACAACCTCCCTTCGATCGAGCCCAGCACGCTCAACCTGACTCCGGAGCTCGTCGCTGGCATCTTCGCTAACAAGATCACGAAATGGACTGACCCAGCAATCGCCGAAATCAACCCCGACATCGAGTTCCCTGATCTTGCGATCAACCCGGTGCACCGCTCGGACGACTCGGGAACCACCGAGAACTTCACCGACTACATGGCGCAGACGGCTCCCGACATCTGGACCTACGGGCCCATCGAGCCCTGGGACGTAGACGGCCCTGGCGGCGGAGAGGGGGCCCCGCAGACCAGTGGTGTCGTGGCCGCAATCGCAGCCGGCGAGGGATCGATCGGGTATGCTGACGCCAGCCAGATTGGTGAGCTCCCGGCCGCCGCAGTCGGTGTCGCTGGCGAGTTCGTCGAGTTCAGCCCCGAGGCTGCGGGACGAATCGTCGATGCTTCCGAGCGCACGGGTGGACGTAGCGAATACGACTTCGCCATCGAAGTGAACCGCAACCCTGACACGGTCGACTCATACCCGATCGCGCTGGTCTCCTACCACATCGTCTGCCTCGAATACGAGGACCAGGAGACGGCCGACCTCGTCAAGGCGTTCATGACCTATGTCGGCTCCGAGCAAGGACAAGCCGACGGCGCAGCCGCGGCAGGTTCGGCACCGATCTCGGCAGAGGTCCGTGCCGAGATCCTCGAGTCGATCGATCAGATCAGCGTCGCCGGCTGACTCATCCGACCAATGTGCACTGAACCGATGCCGGCCGCTCATTCCACCACCTCTCCGCCGGAGTCCTGACCACGTGACGACCACCGAGAACCCACCCTCGAAGGCTGCCGAAGCCGATTCCTCGCTCGCCCAACCGGTCAGCCGTCTCGCTGATCGGGTGTTCGGCGGTCTGTCCTTCGGCGCGGCCACCTTGATTCTGGTGGCGCTCGCCGCGGTCGCGATCTTCCTGATCACCGAAGGCCTGCCGACGTTCACCGCGGACGAAGGCGAGTTCGACCGCTCGTTCCTCGCTTACGTCGGCCCACTCGTGTTCGGGACGGCCTACGCAGCGGCGATCGGCCTGTTGCTCGCCACGCCGGTCGCCGTCGCCGTCGCGCTGTACATCTCCCATTACGCGCCAAGGCGACTCGCGAAAACGCTCGGCTACTTCGTCGACCTGCTCGCTGCGATTCCCAGCGTCATCTACGGCATCTGGGGCATTGCGGTGCTGGCACCGATTCTCTCCGATTCGCTCTATCCGTGGCTCGAGGACAACGCGGCCTTCCTGCCATTCTTTGGGCCGACGGCATCGACGAGCGGCCGAACGATGATGACCGCCGGCATCGTTCTCGCGGTGATGGTGTTGCCGATCATCACGGCGATATCCCGAGAAGTGTTCCTCCAAACGCCCCGACTACACGAGGAAGCATCACTCGCGCTCGGCGCGACTCGCTGGGAGATGATCCGCCAGGCCGTTCTACCCTTTGGCCGGTCCGGCGTGATCTCGGGTGCGATGCTCGGTCTCGGTCGGGCGCTCGGCGAGACGATGGCCGTCGCGATCATTCTCGCCCCTGCCAATGGCTACTTCTGGAACGTGATCACCAACCAGAACTCGAACACGATCGCCTCGAATATTGCGCTCTCGTTTCCCGAGTCGTCGGGCCTCGAGGTCAACCGGCTGATCGCCACCGGCCTCGTGCTGTTCGCCATCACGTTCGGCGTCAACGCGACGGCTCGCAAGATCTCGAGTGCCGGTTTCTCCGGAGCAGACTGATGACGCTCATGACCGACGCCCTCGAGCCGACCCGGTTCGATTCCAATGGCGACGACGCGACGCGCAGTGGGGTGTACACGCGTGCCGTCAGCGTCGCAGTCCGGCTCGGAGCAATCGGGCTGGGCGCTCTCACGTGGTTGCCTGGGGGCAGCGTGAACTGGGCACGCTGGATCGTTGTTTCGCTGTTGGCGTACATGCTCTTGACCTACGTGGTGGCGCGCCGTGTCGAGTCGAAACGACAGGCGACCGACCGGCTCGCGACCGCCATGGTCACGAGCGCGTTTCTGGTCGTCCTGCTTCCACTAGTGTCCGTCGTCTGGACCGTCGTGGAACGCGGGTCGAACCGCTTCGACTCGACGTTCTACACCGAGACGATGCGTGGCGTGTTCGGTGAGATCGCGGGTGGCGGCTACCACGCAGTGGTTGGCACGCTCGTCGTGACAACGCTCACCGCGCTGATGTCGGTACCGTTCGGGTTGTTCACGGCGATCTATCTCGTCGAATACAGCTCGAAGTCGAGCCGGTTCTCGCGTGCCGTCCAGGCACTCGTTGACGTGATGACCGGAATTCCCTCTATCGTCGCTGGTCTCTTTGCCTACGCATTCTTCGTCTTCCTCGACGGCATCCCCGTGCTCACGGCTCTGTCGACCGGTGTCGGACACCGGTCCGGCCTCGCCGGCGCAGCCGCGCTCACACTGTTGATGACCCCCGTCGTGATCCGGGCGAGCGAGGAGATGCTCAGACTCGTACCAAACGAACTCCGCGAAGCTTCCTATGCGCTCGGTGTACCGAAGTGGAAGACGATCATGAAGGTCGTGCTGCCGACCGCAATCGCCGGCATCTTGACCGGCATCGTTCTTGCTGTCGCCCGCGTCATCGGCGAAACGGCACCATTGCTGGTCACGGTCGGGCTCGCACAGGACACCAACTGGAACCCGTTCGAAGGGCGCATGACCACACTGTCGGTCTACACCTACTACCAATACGTGCAGCCGGGCGTCCCTCCGCAGGTTGGCCAGGACAGAGCATGGGCCGCAGCGCTGTCGCTGGTGATCGTCGTCGGCATCCTCTTCACGATCGCCCGTGTCCTCTCAACCATCCTGAAACCGAAGGGTCTCAAGTGAGCTCCAACAACCATCTGGTCGCAACGGCCTCTGCGCTCGAAGAGTCCACCGCACCCCGTAGTGAGGCGTCCGTGACCGAGCCCGTTGACATCCCTGCTCCGGCACCGAGCGAGACCGCTGCCGGCGGCGTCGCCGTCGACACTCGCAACGGAATCGAGGTCACCGACCTCGATATCTACTACAGCAAGTTTCTCGCCGTCGAAGGCGTGAGCATGACAATCAACCCGCGATCGATCACAGCGCTCATTGGCCCGTCAGGGTGTGGCAAGTCGACGTTCTTGCGTTCGCTCAACCGCATGCACGAAGTGATCGACGGCGCATACGTTCGCGGCAGCGTCGTGATCAACGGCAACGACCTCTACGGTCCCGGCGTCGATCCGGTCGCTGTGCGCCGCAAGATCGGCATGGTTTTTCAGCGGCCCAACCCATTCCCGACGATGTCAATTTTCGACAACGTGATCGCAGGACACAAGCTGAACTCGAAGCGGATGAAGCGTTCGGAGACCGAAGACCTCGTCGAAAAGTCACTCAAGAGCGCAAACCTTTGGAAAGAAGTCAAGGATCGGCTCGACAAGCCGGGTTCGGGTCTGTCGGGAGGTCAGCAACAGCGGTTGTGCATTGCTCGCGCAATCGCGACGTCGCCCGACGTGCTGTTGATGGACGAGCCGTGCTCCGCGCTCGATCCGATTTCCACTCTGGCGATCGAGGAACTGATGCTCGAACTGAAAAATGACTACACAATTGTTATCGTCACGCACAACATGCAGCAGGCGGCCCGCGTCTCAAACCGCACGGGTTTCTTCTCAATAGCGGGAACGGGAAAGCCCGGCAATTTGATCGAGATGAATTCGACCGAGAAGATCTTCTCCAATCCCACGCAGCAAGAGACTCAGGACTACGTCACCGGGAGGTTCGGCTGA
>Ga0315320_10002105_pt1 | contig 16471 bp, 18 predicted proteins | sample M140m21515metaG_FD_203458 | JGI IMG/M metagenome (GOLD analysis project Ga0315320, IMG submission 203458) | Ammonia-oxidizing marine archaeal communities from Monterey Bay, California, United States - M1 40m 21515 | ecosystem: Environmental > Aquatic > Marine > Coastal | place: USA: California... | reverse complement strand
ACCCCTTTTGTTTTGCATCAAAGAAGCACCATAGGTTTGTAATTTAGCATCTAAGGTCAATGTTATATTCTCAGCAATTTCCGGTTTGGTGTCGTATAAGCCTTCTTCATAGCTTCCAATAATTCTGTTGAACCGATCCTTTTGGAAAAACTGTTCTCCTTTTTTACCCCTTAGCTTAGATTCATATGTTTTTTCGATACCCTGACGACCTATCATTTCTCCTAAATCATAATCGTTTTTATTTTTGAGTTCAAAAGGGTTAATTTCGCTGGTATATCCCAAAATATTAGAGGCAATAGGGAGAATATAATCCCTGATCGTTTTCTTCTGGAAATAAAATCCAGTATACTTCCAAATTTTTTCCTGAAATAAAGCTTGCTTTTCTTTACTTATTTGACGTGAAATCACTGAAGGCATTTTAGAAGAAAACCTCTTTGCATTTTTTAACCGATCCACAAGCTCTTCTTTCTGTATTTCTAAAAATGTTATGAGTTCTAAAGTGTCAAAAGGGATGGTATTTTCAGGAATTACCATTAAATCATAAACTGGCTGATTAGCAACTAAAAGAATCCCATTTCTATCATAAATAAGTCCTCGGGTTGGATAGACTGGTCTTTTTTCTACTGCATTGTTAAGGGAGAGTTCGTTGTAACTTGAATTAAAGATTTGTAAGGATAGCAGTTGAACCAGAAACAGCAAAGAACTTCCTAAAGTAAAACTCAATAAAACGAATTTTCTGATCATTTTCTGTTGGGGTAAAAGTTTAATATAATACCCATTAAAATTAATGAAAATATTGAAGTTACTAAGGTGTTTTTAGCGATAAGAAAAATAGCATCCCAGCTAAAGTAAACCAATGTAAAATAGAGTGTATGATGAAGAATAATTATGAAAAGTAGATAAATAAATTTATTTAATGTCCTTGGGTCACTAAAATAGCTTTGTGGGGGGTCCATTGTCACGCCAAAAGCATATCGGATGATAAGGGGTCTTGAAAAGCCAAGGGTTAAGGTTGCAATAGTATGAGCACCTCCTGATTGAGAAAGAAAATCAATTAAAAACCCAAGTAAAAAAGAAAGTAAGATGAGGACAGTTTGATTACTTTCAAATCGATAAAGAGTAAAAAACAATAAATAGAGTATTGGATTTATAGATCCAAAAATATGCATTTGATTAAAAAGAAAAACCTGACCTAAAACCATGAAAACAAAAGAAATTATTGGGACGAAAGAAAATGATTTCATTGGGGTGTGTTCTTTTGAAGTGACTGTAGCTCTTGAGCGTCCAAATTTTCTAAAACGTAAACATAGAAAATTTGAGAGGGGTCGTTAAAAAGTAACGCATCTACACTATAATAACCGTTACCTTGAATTTTATTAAGTTTTGAAATTTTACCAATTGGAATTCCCAATGGAAAATAAGATGACATTCCTCCTGTTATAAGAGTATCCCCTACACTGATTTTGGCATTAGAGATAATGTCCTCGACTTTAAATTCTAGAGGGGTTTTTCCAGACCAAACAAGAGATCCAAATGCTGGACTTTTATTGGTTCTGACATTAATTTTTAAATCTTGATGAAGAATAGAAATTACGTTTGAATAATTTTTTGATACGGAGTGTACTACCCCAACAATTCCATTATTTGAAATAACACCCATTTCGGGTTGAACCCCATTTTCAGATCCAATATCCAAGATTAAAAAGTTCCTCTGATTTTGATAACTATTTTTAATCACGTTGGCTCTTTTTACTTTAAAAGGAAATCGCTTTGGAGGTTTTAAAGCTTGAGGATATAGAGGGATGTAATCAGTATTTAATTGAATTTTTTTGAGTTCTTCGTTTTCTTTTAGGAGTTGCTGGTTTACAACTTTAAGGTTCAAATAGCTCGAAAAAGCATCTCTTATGTCGTAGAGTTTTGAGGACATAAAAAAGCCGTACTTCTGAATATTGTATTTGTGAAAAGGACTTTGATTGAAAGAAAATGAAACGGAAAAGCCTAATAAAAGAAAATAGAGTATGGGATTTCTAAATTGGAGAAGCGCATTGAAGATTCGCTGCATACCAAAATTATTTAATCAAAACAGTTTTAAAACGCTCAATATTTTTCAATGCAATACCAGTACCTCTAACTACAGCTTGAAGGGGATCCTCAGCTACGTATATTGGTAAGTCAGTTTTTTGAGAAAGCCTTTTATCCAGTCCCCTTAATAATGCACCTCCACCAGCAAGATAGATACCTGTATTATAAATATCAGCAGCCAATTCGGGAGGGGTTTGAGACAACGCTTCCATAATGGCATCTTCAATCCGTAAGATTGATTTGTCTAACGCTTTAGATATTTCCGTATGATTAATAATTACCTGTTTTGGTTTACCTGATAGGAGGTCTCTTCCTTGAACTGACATTTCTTCAGGAGGATTATCTAGATCTTCGACAACGCTTCCTACAATAATTTTTATTTTTTCAGCTGTTCGTTCTCCAACATATAGATTGTGTTTGCTTCGCATATAATTAATGATGTCACTAGTAAATACGTCACCTGCAATTTTAATAGACTTATCACATACTATTCCTGATAGGGCAATTATCGCAATTTCAGTAGTTCCACCGCCTATATCAACAATCATATTACCTTTAGGCTGCATGATATCCACACCAATTCCAATTGCTGCTGCCATGGGTTCATGAATCAGATAAACTTCTTTACCATTTACTCTTTCTGCAGATTCTTTAACCGCACGCATTTCAACCTCTGTGATGCCTGAAGGAATACATATCACCATGCGTAGGGAGGGTGAAAAAAACCGACGGTTTAGGCTAGGAATACTCTTAATCAATCGATTAATCATTTGTTCAGATGCATTAAAGTCGGCAATGACTCCGTCTTTCAAAGGACGAACTGTACGAATATTCTCATGGGTTTTGCCCTGCATCATATTAGCCTCTTGGCCAATTGCTATTACTTTGTTGGTTGTTCGATCAATAGCTACAATAGAAGGACTGTTTACAACCACTTTGTCATTGTGTATGATTAGCGTGTTTGCTGTGCCTAAATCAATAGCGATTTCGTCTGTAAATAATCCCATTTGTAATGAAGTATTTTATAAAATTATGAATTAATGTTTAAAATGACGTATTCCTGTGAAAACCATTGACATTTGATGTTCATCACAATAGGAAATTGAATTTTGATCCTTTATAGATCCGCCCGGTTGAATTACTGCTTTTATTCCTTGCTGATCTGCAATTTCAACACAATCGGGGAAAGGGAAAAAGGCATCGCTTGCCATGACCGCTCCATTCAATTCAAACCCAAAGCTTTTAGCCTTATTGATGGACTGATGTAGAGCGTCAACCCTTGATGTTTGCCCTGTACCTGAGGCGAGTAGTTGTTGGTTTTTAGCTAAAATGATTGTATTGGACTTGGTGTGTTTGCAAATTTTAGAGGCAAATATTAAATCCTCAATTTCTGCAGAGCTTGGTTCAACTTTCGTAACCGTCGTAAGGTCTTCTTTTTTATCGGTCTTGTTGTCTTTATCCTGAACAAGATAGCCATTTAGACAGGTACGAATTGTTTTGGAAGATAAAGAAGTTTCTTTTTGAATGAGAAGGATTCTATTTTTCTTCTGTTTTAATATATCAAGTGCCTTTGCTTCATAGTCAGGAGCGATGACAACCTCACAGAATAGTTCATGGACAGCATTCGCAGTCGCAGAATCCATTGTTTTATTACAAATGAGAACTCCTCCAAAAGCGGAGACTGGATCGGCAGCAAGTGCATCAGTATAGGCTCTAGACAAGTTATCTCTTACTGCAAAACCACAAGCATTATTATGCTTTAAAATTCCAAAAGCAGGATCCCCATCGTAAAACTCTAGCATTAGATTCACAGCAGCATCAATATCTAGAAGATTGTTGTAGGATACAGCTTTTCCATGCACTTGTTCAAGAAATTCATCGAGTGCACCAAAAAAACGTCCTTGTTGGTGAGGATTTTCCCCATAACGAAGAACTTTAGAATCGCCTAAACTTAATTTTAAACGGTCACCTTTAGAGTCAAAATGGTTAAAAATTGCCGCATCATAATGTGATGAGGTATGAAATGCTTTTACTGCAAAATCTTTTCGATTTTCCAGGTCTGGAGAACCTTTAGATGATTTATAAAGCGTTATAAAAGGGGCGTAATCTTCCTTATTTGAAATACAGAATACATCATTAAAATTCTTTGCTGCTGCACGAATCAGTGCAATACCTCCAATATCAATTTTTTCAATTATTTCACTTTCTGTAGCATTTCCAGCAACAGTTTTTTCAAAAGGATATAGATCAACAATAATCAAGTCTAAGACTGGAATTTCAAATTGGCTTAATTCATCTTGATCACTTTCTAGTTGACTTCGGTTCAGTATTCCTCCAAAAACCTTAGGATGTAAAGTTTTTACTCGTCCTCCAAGAATGGAGGGGTAGCCAGTTAAATCTTCAACAGCATTAACTTCGTACCCCAGGTTGCGGATAAAAGTTTCTGTGCCCCCTGTTGAGTATAGTTCGACACCTCCTTCCACCAAAATATCGATCAAAGGTTCTAGTCCAGTTTTGTCAAAAACAGATATTAGGGCAGTTTTAATTTTCTTATTACTCATAGTGTTACAGTTGATTCAATTGTTTACCGAAGGCAGAAGATACGAGATTACAGACATTACCCAATAATTTTTCATCTTCTTTTGAAAATGGATCAAGGGTTTTAGAATCGATGTCAATTTGACCAATATTTTTTCCTTCCAAAAAGAGTGGGACAACGAGTTCTGATCGAACATCTACACTGCAAGCAATATAATTATCTTGAGAGGCAACATCTGGGACAACAAAATTTTCATTAGAAAGGGCTACTTGTCCACAAATGCCTTTTCCAAAAGGAATTGAAGTATGTTCTGTGGGGGTTCCGGAATATGCCTTAAGATGAAGCATTTGGCTCTCAAAATCAGAAAAATAAAAACCAACCCAATCATAAGCTTCAAGGGTTTTGTTAAGTAATTCACAAATGGCTGTTAAACCTTCTACAGCTGGTAAATCTTCTGTTTTTAACAGCTCCTTTACTTGCGCTAAAACTTCTTTATATTTAGTTATAATCATCAAACGCAAAAGTAAGTATTAAATCCCTCAAATTGAGCAATTTGTTTTTAGTTTTCTCCCAAGAAAATCCTCATTAACACACATTTTTGAGCAGGGTTTGATATTTTTTAGTATTATTTTCAGAATTTTGAAAAAAATATGGAACAGCAGCTTTATATCGATGGAATGACATGCAAGAATTGCACTACAGGAGTGATGGAAAAAATTAATTCCATAGAGGGAGTTTCCAATACTAAAGTGTCTTTAGAAACTGGAAAAGCAACTTTCAATTCAACTCAACAGATACCATTAAGTCAATTAAGTAAGCTTTTGGGAGATCGTTATACGCTTTCAGAAGTTCAAGAAGAATTTACCAAACAGGAACTAACCACAGCAGCAAAGTTAAACGCATTATTTCCTCTTTTTCTGATTTTTGGCTATCTTATTTGTGCAACAATTTTTTTGTCTTACCTCACAAATGCAACGATTGAAAATGCGATGTTGTATTTCATGGGATTATTTTTCATCACGTTTAGCTTTTTTAAATTTCTTGATTACAAGGGTTTTCCAGCCTCATTTTCTCGATATGATCCTATCGCAAAGAGAAGTCCATTGTATGCGAAAATGTATCCTTTTTTGGAAACGGGCCTAGGCATTGCTTTTCTTATGTCTTGGCAACTACCCTTAATTTTATTCTGCACTTTGATTATTTTATCTTTTACTACTTATGGGGTTCTTCAGTCTATTATAAATAAATCTTCTATCGAATGTGCTTGTTTAGGAACTGCTTTAAAATTACCTATGACAGAGGCAACACTTATTGAAAATGGTATTATGATTGTGATGTCCTGCATATTGATTTTAGGTTATTTTTTGTAAAAGTTGTATATTTGTGCCATGTCAAAGAAGCGATTTTTAAGCCTGATTCTTGCGTTACTCATTATGAGTACCAGGGTTGGCTTTGCTTTAAATGTTCATTATTGTGGTTACCAAATAGCTAAAATATCTTTGGCTTCCAATCCATCTGACTGTGGAATGGCAATTGAACAAGAAAAAGGACTGCCAGAACATACTAGTTTTTCAAAAACACCTTGTTGTAAAGACCAGACCCTACTTTTTCAAAATTCAGAACCCCAAAAAGTAGAAACAAAATCCAAAGTGGTTATTTTTAGTCTTGAGAATATCCCCCAAGAGAAAGTCTCATCTTCACTTTTTGTTCCTGTTTTAAAGAAAGTGCGATTCTCTAAATGGAGTCCTCCACTAAAACGAAATAACAAAATCTTTTTATTAAATCATTCCTTTGTTTTTTATGGCTAGATGAATTTTTAGCATCACACTAAATCTTTATTCACCATAAAAAATAACCAATGAAACATATTTTATCACTACTATTGAGTGTAACCTGTTTGATGACTATTGCACAGGAGACACTAGATGGAACCATCCTTACCAAAGAAGGTACTCAAGATCTCCCTTTGCCAGGAGCAAGTATTTATTGGTTGGGAACCCAAGAAGGAACAACCTCTGATGAAGAAGGTAAATTTAATTTACCACTTCAAAAATCTATTGATCAATTGATTATAAGTTATATCGGCTTTAAAACTGATACAGTTCAAATTCAGAATAAAAAGAAGATCATTCATTTTTTAATTCCCTCTGAAGCCGAGACTTTGGATGAGGTGACCTTAACTCAAAGGCGAAAAGCGATACAAAAATCTTATCTTGAAGCTCAGAACATAGTAAATGTAAATAGTGCGGAGTTATTAAAGGCGGCGTGTTGCAATCTCTCTGAAAGTTTTGAAACGAACCCTTCTATAGATGTGAATTTTTCTGATGCACTGACCGGTACAAAGCAGATAAAGATGTTAGGACTCACCAGTCCTTACCTGCTTATTACAGAAGAAAATATTCCCATGGTAAGAGGAGCCTCTCAAGCTTATGGTTTAACTTTTACACCCGGAACCTGGATCGAAAGTATACAAATCACGAAAGGTACAGGAAGTGTAGCCAATGGCTTTGAAAGTATTGCAGGTCAAATCAATACTGAAATTAAAAAACCCTTTTCTGATCTGCCTTTGTTTATAAATCTCTTCACCTCTGCGAATGGGAGACAAGAAGTTAATCTTCAAGGAAATAAAAAGTTGAACGATAAGTGGAGCACAGGACTCTTTTTACATGCCAATCAACGGAATCAAGCGATGGATCAAAACGGAGATGCTTTCCTTGACGTACCCTTGGCAGATCAAGTTAATTTTTTAAATCGTTGGCAATATACCAATCCCAATAAAGGGTTGGTGAGTTTTGGATCGTTTCGATGGATGAAAGACAGAAAACAAATTGGAGCTGTGGGCTACAATCCCAGTTTAGATCGAAATTCAAATTCAATTTGGGGGAGTGAAATTAAAACCAATCGAATTGATGCTTCTTTAAAAGTAGGTTATGTTTTTCCTGAAATTACGTATCAAAGTTTTGGTTTTCAATCAGCTTACAGCAGACACGATCAAGAAGCTTATTACGGGCCAAGAGTTTATGAAATTGATCACGAAAGCTTCTATGCCAATTTATTGTTTAATTCTATTATTAGAAACACAAAAAATAAATTTAAAGCGGGGTTAAACGTTACTTTTGATCGTTACTTAGAGACAGTTGACCAGTTCTTTTTTAATCGAACAGACCGATCTTTTGGAGGATTTTTTGAATACAGTTTTGATAATTTAGAGAATTTCAGTTTGGTTGGGGGGCTCCGAGCAGATATTCACAATAACCTAGGAACATTTTTTACCCCTAGAGTTCATCTTCGCTATTTACCTAATCCCAAAACAATTTTGAGGGCCTCAGTAGGTAATGGACGTAAAGCAGCTAATATTTTTGCAGAAAATCAGACTTTATTTGGTACTAATCGTGTGATTTCAATTGTTGAAAATGGAGGATCAATTTATGGTCTTAATCCTGAGAAAGCATGGAATTATGGGGTAAGTATTCGCCAGTTATTTAATTTAGGAAGCGGAAGTGGAGACATTACTGCAGACTATTATATAACTAATTTTATAGATCAGGTGGTTGCTGATTGGGAACAAAAGCATCAAATTTCATTTTACAATTTAGAAGGACCAAGCCGTGCCAATAGCTTTCAATTGTCATTAGATTATTCGCTTAGCAAGGCTTTGAGTTTCCGCTTTGCGTATAAAAATTATGATGTCAAGACTACCTATAATTCTGGGTTTTTACAACGGCCCCTACAAGCTCAAAACATATTCTTTGCGAATGTTGGGTGGGAGACTGAACGGAAATCAAATGGTGCTCAATGGCGATGGGATTTGACCTATCATTCCATTGGAGCACAACGACTTGTTGCAACTTCCCGAGATGATAAGGGCTCCTATTCCCCTTCCTATGGACTTTGGAATAGTCAACTTACAAGAGCATTGAAGACTAATTTTGAAATTTATTCTGGAATGGAGAACTTTGGAAATTATAGACAACTCAACCCAATTATTGGCGCAGAAAATCCTTTTGGCGCAGATTTTGATACTAGTCAGGTGTATGCCCCAATTTTTGGACGCATGATTTATGCTGGATTACGCTGGAATTTATAATATTTAAAAAGTAAAGATGAAAAAATTAATTATAATCTTGATGATTACGCTTCCCTTAGGAGTTAAGGGGCAAGAAAAATTGAATAAAAACACTAAAGCTTCTTTTGAAGTTAGTGGTAACTGCGAAATGTGTAAAAAAAGAATAGAAAAAGCAGCCCTATCAGTAAAAGGAGTAAAAATGGCAAATTGGGACATCCCTACCAACATTATTTCTGTGATTCACAATCCCGAAAAAGCACCAATTCAAACTGTTCATGAGGCAATAGCGACTGTAGGTCACGACACTTCTTTGTCGAAAGCTGATTCCGAAGTTTACGATAAACTTCCAATGTGTTGTTTGTATGACAGGGATAAGATAGAATGATTTAAAAAGGCGGTTTGTTAAAAACCGCCTTTTAATTTTTAGCCAATTTTACCATTCACTAGAGCAACAACTCCACCTAGAACAGCGGACATTATTCCTCCTAAAATTATTTCTTCAATTAAATCCCTTGCATTGAGTTCTGAATTTATAAAGAAATACCAGCAAAGGGAAAATAAAATTCCAATTATTAAACCAGCATTAAAACCAGTTTTAAAACTTGAAATTTGAGCTAGCTTACAAAAAACGTAAGAAAAAATAAATGAGTAGAATAGACACCCTAGAAAAATAAACAACATAGATTCTTCTCCTGTAGATTTATCAGCAAAAAGAATACCATAAGCAAGCCATCCTAAGAGAAAGTAAACAACTGCTCCGATAATACCTGAAAGTAAGATTTTTTTAAACATGATATAAAAGATTTGGTTTATCTAAAGTTACTAATTTTAAATTAAATCAAAAAAGGCTGTCTCTTAGAGACAGCCTTTATAACTTAATAGTAATGATAATTTACATCATTCCAGGCATTCCACCGCCACCCATTGGAGGGGGAGCAGGAGTATCTTCCTTAATGTCAATAAGTGCACATTCTGTGGTAAGAATCATACCCGAAACTGAAGCAGCATTTTCAAGTGCAACACGAGTTACCTTTTTTGGATCAATGATCCCTGCTTTAAGCATATCTACATAAGTACCTTCTTTAGCATTGTAGCCAAAATTATCTTGACCTTCATCAACTTTAGATACCACAACAGAACCTTCTCCTCCAGAATTTTCTACAATTGTTCTTAAAGGTGATTCGACAGCTTTATTGATAATTTGAATTCCAGTGGCTTCATCTGCATTTTCAGATTCGAGTTCACTAAGAACTTTCTTTGCATTGAGAAGTGCAACTCCACCTCCAGCAACAATACCTTCTTCAACAGCAGCACGAGTAGCATGAAGTGCATCATCTACACGGTCTTTCTTTTCTTTCATCTCAACTTCAGAAGGAGCACCTACGTAAAGCACAGCAACACCACCCGAAAGTTTTGCAAGACGTTCTTGAAGTTTTTCTTTGTCGTAATCAGAAGTTGTTGATTCAATTTGAGCTTTAATTTGGTTTACCCTAGCCTGAATATCTTCTCCTGAACCATTTCCATTGACAACTGTAGTATTGTCTTTGTCGATAGTTACTTTTTCAGCAGTACCCAACATTTCAATAGTAGTGTTTTCAAGAGTGAATCCTCGCTCTTCAGAAATAACAGTTCCTCCAGTTAGTATTGCAATATCCTCTAGCATTGCTTTTCTTCTATCTCCAAAACCTGGAGCTTTTACCGCAGCGATTTTTAAGGCTCCTCTAAGTTTGTTTACCACTAAAGTGGCAAGAGCTTCTCCATCAACATCTTATGCTATAACAATTAGGGGCTTGCCTGTTTGAGCTACTGGCTCAAGAACAGGAAGTAAGTCCTTCATTGTAGAGATTTTTTTGTCATACAATAAAATGTAGGGAGTTTCTAAGTCTGCCTCCATTTTTTCAGAATCCGTCACAAAATAGGGAGAAAGGTATCCGCGATCGAACTGCATTCCTTCTACCACGTCTACATAAGTATCCGTTCCTTTAGCTTCTTCTACTGTAATTACACCTTCTTTTCCAACTTTTTCAAAAGCCTCAGTGATAAGACCTCCGATAGTAGAATCATTGTTTGCCGATATACTTGCAACTTGATTAATCTTTTCTGAAGAGTCACCTACAGCTTCTGCGTGATTTCCTAAAGTTTCAACAATAGCTTCAACAGCTTTGTCGATACCTCTTTTGAGGTCTAGAGGGTTAGCACCTGCTGCGACGTTTTTTAAACCTTCTTTTACGATAGCCTGTGCAAGTATAGTAGCGGTAGTGGTTCCGTCTCCTGCAAGGTCATTTGTTTTAGAAGCAACTTCTTTAACCATTTGAGCACCCATATTTTCTAGTGCATCTTCCAGTTCAATTTCTTTAGCTACTGTTACTCCATCTTTTGTTACTTGAGGAGCTCCAAAAGCTTTTCCTATGATTACGTTTCTTCCCTTAGGTCCTAATGTAACCTTTACTGCATTGGCAAGCGCATCAACACCACGTTTGATTCCATCTCTTGCATCAATATCAAATTCTATTTTTTTTGCCATTGTATTTTAATTTAAAATGATTTAAACAATTGCTAGTAAGTCACTTTCTTTCATGATTAGGTAATCTTTACCTTCATGCTGAAGTTCAGTACCGGCATATTTACCGTATAAAACACTATCCCCTACAGCAACTGTAATCGGATGTTCTTTGGTTCCAGTACCCACAGCAACTACTGTTCCTTTTTGAGGTTTTTCTTTCGCTGTATCCGGAATTATAATTCCAGAAGAAGTTTTGGTCTCTGCAGCAGCAGGTTCTATCAGAACTCTATCTGCTAAGGGCTTAATACTTAATTTACTCATGATTTATTCTTGTTTGGATCTTATTTTTCAGAAATCGTGCCACACGAAAATGATATGACAACTTGCACTGTACAATGTCAGCATGTCAGTTTGTAACGATAAAAAATTGTATTGTTAATTATTTTCTGAGGACGGATCTACAGGGATTTCAGGAATTTCTTCTGGTATTACCTGTTGAGCCTCAGGGATTGTTTCTGGTATCGTTTGTTCAGTACCCTCTTGAAGTAATTTTGAATCTTGAGAACTACTTCCGGGAGATAGGCTCACATTAGATATTAAAATTAAGACCAATAATAGACTAGCAAGTATCCATGTGCTCCTGTCAAGGAAATCAGAAGTTTTTTGAACACCTCCTACTTGTTGCGATCCCCCTCCGAAAGAAGAAGAAAGTCCACCACCTTTAGGGTTTTGAACCATGACAACTAAAACGAGTAAGAAACATACCACGATGATAAGGGCGATAAAAATGGAAAATGTACTCATGGGTCTTTTATTTCAGTTTTTGTAAACGTTTAATTTCTTTAATTTGGTCTGCAAAGAAACTATTTTTTTCTGGATATTTCAAACTCAAAATTTGATAGGCTTGAAGTGCATTCTCAAATTTCTTTTGTTTGACAAATACCTTAGCAAGAGTTTCAGTCATAAGTTCATCAGTTGAAGCTAAACTTTTTATACTCAAATCGTCCATGACTGTTTTTTGTTTTTGGGGTTTAATCCGTTTTTTCTTTTCCAAAAATTTGTCAAAAAGTTCAAACTTTTCATCAATTTGGTTATGTTGTTCGGGACTTTGATTTCTTCTCAAATAGGTAACCCATTCTGTAAAGGGAAGTTCTTTGGAGATCTTTTTGTGATTTTCAGTTTTTCTTTCTCTGGGTTGTTTTTCTTTTTTAGTCTTCTTTTTTGAGGTTTTAGTTTTTATTATTTCTTGTTTTACTTCTTGCTTTGGGGTTTCTTTTTTAGCAACAGTTTTAGAAGTATTAATTTCAGGAGTTTCTAGAAATTCGTAAAGTAAATGCCGATCATAAGTAGCAATAGCAGTGTGGGACAACATTTGATCGAACTTCTTTGGAGAATGATGTTCAATACTTTTAAGAAAATAAGGCTGAACCAGATGAAAGTGTGGATATTTTTTGACGATTTCATCAAGAATATTATGATGTTCCTGCTTTGAAGCATCAAAACCATCTAAGAAAGACATTAACTGTAAAGCATTATTGATTACCATTTTGCCAGGGTGTCGTTAAAAATATCTTGGGTTATTCGGTCAAAAATTTCTTTATGCGCAGCATCTTTCACATCAAATACTTGAAGTTCAGCAGGGAAGTCATAAAAAAACGAATATGTTCTGGAAAAGTTATCATCCTCTAATTTTGTGTTTATAAAGCGAAAGGCAACAGACATTTTTAGTCGATTCTGAGCAGCAGTAATCTGTGCTGTTGCTGACATGGGGGTTACGCTATATTCTTTAATTTCACCCTCATAGATAAGTTGTCCGTCAGCTGTAACCAAGTCCAAGTTGGTTTGATTCATAATAAGGTCTTGAAGTGCAATCGTAAATTCGTTATCCAATCCGGGTTCAACGGTAGATCCAGGTTTATTTCCTGCCTGATTTTCGAAAAAGTTAACCTGAAAGGTTGTTACACCTGGAGGGATTGAAGCCCCTGTGAAGGAATAAATTCCACATCCTTCTAAAGACAACATGCTCAGAATAAGCATGTAAGTAAAAAGTTTAGTTTGTCTCAACTTCATGGAGGTCATATTGCTTAATTTTTCTATATAAAGTTCTCTCTGAAATCCCTAATTCTTTTGCAGCCAGCTTGCGTTTACCACTGCACCTTATCAAAGCTTGCTTTATCATTTCTAATTCTTTTGCCTGAAGTGAAAGTGGTTCTTCCTCCTCAATAGTTTCAGCATAGGCGTATTTGTCTACATTTTCTGCTGGGGAAATTTGAGGAACTTTTGGCTCTAAGGTTGCAATATTTAATGGTTCCCTATCAGTTTCAGGAATGTCTTGAGATTCTTTTCCATAAATCTTGTCGATTAGTCCTTGGTTTTTTTCCTGTACACTCTCCGATACTCCATTGTTCATTAAGTCTAAGGTTAATTTTTTAAGATCATTTAAATCATTCTTCATGTCAAAAAGAACTTTGTATAAAATTTCTCTTTCTGAAGAGAAATCACTGTCCTTTTCTTTTTTACCGATTAGGGCTGGCAACTGTTTGCCTCGGTCTGGTAAGTACGATCTGATTGCAGCAGCATTAATTTTTCTTTCTTGTTCTAGAACAGATAGTTGTTCTGCTACATTGCGAAGCTGGCGTATGTTACCACTCCATCGATATTCTTTTAATAAAGCTTGAGCATGTTCATCCAATTGCAATGGAGGCATGTGGTATTTTTGAGCAAAGTCAGAGGCAAATTTCCTAAAAAGAAGCACGATATCTTCTTTTCGGTCGCGAAGAGGAGGAAGTGTTATCTCTACTGTACTGAGTCGATAGTATAAATCTTCTCGGAACTTCCCTTTTTCTATGGCTTCCATCATGTTGACATTAGTAGCGGCAACAATTCGTGCATTGGTTTGTTGAACTTTTGAAGATCCAACTTTAATAAATTCGCCTGTTTCTAAAACACGCAGTAAGCGAACTTGAGTTGGCAAGGGTAGCTCACCCACTTCATCAAGAAAAATAGTTCCTCCATCAGCAACCTCAAAGTAACCCGAACGTGTTTGCGTGGCACCAGTAAAGGCTCCTTTTTCATGACCAAACAATTCACTATCAATAGTTCCTTCTGGAATAGCTCCACAGTTTACGGCGATATATTTAGAGTGTTTTCGATGTGAATACTGATGAATGATTTTGGGAATATTTTCCTTTCCCACTCCACTTTCACCTATGACTAGCACTGAAATATCGGTTCCTGAGACACGCATTGCTTTTTCCAGTGCTCTGTTTAAGCCAGTATTATTTCCTATTATTCCGAAACGTTGTTTTATGCTTTGCAGTGAATCCATATTATACTCTATTTGAAAGTTCGATCGCTTCACCTAGCAATGTTGCAGAAGTACAATCATTAATTTTCACCTCTACAAAATCACCCACTTTAAATTCTTTTTTGGGGAATACAGCTACTGTATTCTGGGTTGTTCTTCCACTCCAATGATCTTGGGACCGTTTAGATTCTTTTTCAACAAGAACACAGACTGTTTGCCCAAGAAAAGCCTCAGTTCGAATTCGGCTGTGTTGCTGTTGTTTTTCAATAATTTGACTTAACCGCTTTTTTTTAGTTTCCTCAGGTACGTTGTCTTCAATTTTTCGAGCAGCTAATGTCCCTGGCCTCTCCGAATAAGCGAACATAAATCCAAAATCATATTGGACGTAATCCATTAAATCCAAAGTGTCTTGATGGTCTTGGTCTGTTTCAGTAGGAAATCCCGCAATCATGTCATGAGAAATTCCACAGTCAGGTATCAGTTTACGAATATTATCGATAAGTTGTATATATTCTTCTCGTGTATGCTGACGGTTCATTTTCTTTAAAATTGCATTGCTTCCTGATTGAACAGGAAGATGAATATAATTGCAAATGTTGGAGAACCTCTGCATGACTTTTAATACTCCTAAAGACATATCTTGAGGATTTGAAGTCGAAAATCGAATCCTTATTTTTGGTTGCGCTTCTGCAACAAGGGTTAAAAGATTTTCAAAGCGAAGTGCAGTTTTTTGTTGGAGCGGAGATGCCTTAACAAAGTCTTTTTTAAGTCCTCCTCCATACCAAAGGTAGCTATCAACGTTTTGACCTAACAGAGTAATTTCTTTATATCCTTTATCTGCTAAATCACTGATTTCCTCAAGAATACTTTTTGGATCTCTACTACGTTCTCTTCCTCTGGTAAAGGGAACGACACAAAAAGTACACATATTATCACAGCCCCTTGTAATTGAAACGAATGCAGAAACTCCATTTGAATTCAGTCGTATGGGAGCGATATCACCATAGGTTTCCTCTTTGGATAATAGGACGTTAACAGCTTCTCTTTCTTGAGCGACCTCTTGAAGAAGGTTAGGGATGTCTTTGTAAGCATCTGGACCAACGACTAAATCAACAATTTTTTCTTCCTCTAAAAACTGATGTTTGAGTCGTTCGGCCATGCAACCCAAGACTCCAACAGTCATTTTAGAATTATCTTTTTTGATGGAATTGAAGTATTCCAAACGTTTTCTTACGGTTTGCTCTGCCTTTTCTCTTATGGAACAGGTATTGACCAATACCAATGATGCCTCCTGAAGATGCTCGGTAATTTGATAGCCTTCATCGGTTAGAATAGAAGCTACAACCTCACTGTCGGCAAAGTTCATTTGGCATCCGTAACTTTCGATATATACTTGTTTAGAATTGGGGTTTTTCGTTGTATCTATTTGATTTACAAGAGGTTCTCCATTATATTCGTTTGGATTTTTATGGGGAGAAACTAATAAATGATTAATATCAATAATTTCTTTTTTGTTGGTATTCAGTATTTTAACTTTTTCTTCCATTTAAGATGAGGATAAATAATTTTATCCTTCAATTTTTTATTTTCATTTCCCCTTATCTATGGGGAGAAACTTTTGTGATACAAAATTACAAAAATTGATATACATGCAGACAAGTTGTCAGTGGTAAATGTTCATTTAATTTAGACTATAGGTTATTATTTAGTTGTAAATGAGGATTAATCCTCACTTTTTTGAAATTTTATATTAAACAATCATATTTGTAGGCTAAACAAGTTAAATGTTATTCAACTCAATTGAATTTTTACTTTTTCTTCCGATAGTTTTTTTACTCTATTGGTTTGTTTTCAATCATAATTTGAAGAGTCAGAATTTGTTAATTCTTTTAAGTTCTTATGTCTTTTATGGTTGGTGGGATTACAGATTTTTATCTCTTATTTTTCTTTCTACAATTGTTGATTACATCATTG
>Ga0315320_10002094_pt1 | contig 16498 bp, 13 predicted proteins | sample M140m21515metaG_FD_203458 | JGI IMG/M metagenome (GOLD analysis project Ga0315320, IMG submission 203458) | Ammonia-oxidizing marine archaeal communities from Monterey Bay, California, United States - M1 40m 21515 | ecosystem: Environmental > Aquatic > Marine > Coastal | place: USA: California... | reverse complement strand
CACCGCGATCGCGGCGATGACCGCGAGGGTGGCGAGGGCGTCGCTGGACGGCTCGCCGCGCTTCATCTCGCGGATCGCACCCTTGAGGAGCGGGAGCAGCAGCAGGATCGCGCCGATGGCGGCCGGAATGTCGGAGACCGCGGCGCTCGCACCGAACAGCCGCGCGATGCCGCTCACCAGCAGCAGCATGCCGCCGAGCAACGCGATGAAGAGCTGCCGCTCGAGTCGGCGGCCTCCCTGGTCGGATGCTTCGTTCTGGGGTTCGGGGGAGAAGGCCGGCGTCGGCGCGGTCATCTGGCTCATGGGTGCTCCGGGACCTGGATCGGTCATGCGACGTCCGGGAAGGTCGGAGAGAGATGGACCGTGAAACGGCCGATCCGCCTTCCGGACGACGCCGGATTGTATCCGGCTTCTCGCCTACGTTGGTTCCCCGGTTCCGGTTCGAGCGGTCCGGGATCCGGATCCGTGGCCCCGACGCCTCAGGCCCGCCCCTCCCGTAGACTCCGAGGCATGAGCACCGACGAAGTCATCGTCGCCGGCGACGGCCAGATGGGCCTCGTGATGGCGGCCGCCGCGATCGAGGCCGGCGCCCCCCGGGTCCGGGTCTGGGGCCCGTTCGAGGCCTCGGTGGAGGCCCTGCGGAAGACTCGGGAAAGTCCCCGGCTTCCCGGCTGGCGGATCCCGGATGCCGTCGAGTTCGAGCATGATCCCGGCATCTTCGCGGAAGGTCGGGTCCTCGTGAACGCGATTCCGACGCAGTTCATCCGGCCGGTCTGGGATCGGATCCGTCCGCATGTCGTCTCCGATGCGCTCGTGGTCTCGACGGCGAAGGGGCTCGAGATCGGCAGCGGACTCCGACCGAGTCTGATCCTGAACGAATTGCTGGGCGACACGCGGGTCTGCGTGCTGAGCGGACCGACGATCGCCACCGAACTTTCGCGGCGACTTCCGGCCCTGATGGTGGCGGCGTCGCCATCGTCGACCGCCGCGGCGACCACGCATCGCACGTTCGGGACGCCCTGGCTCCGAATCTACGAGAGCGAGGACCTGGTCGGCGTCGAACTCTCGGGGGCGCTCAAGAACGTGATCGCCCTTGCCGCGGGGATCTGCGACGGGCTGGAGCTGGGCATCAACGCCAAGAGCGCGCTGTTGGCGCGGGGCCTCGCGGAAATGGCGAGGTTCGGCACCGCCGCCGGGGCGGACTCGCGGACCTTCTTCGGCATCGCCGGCGTCGGGGACCTCGCCACGACCTGCTTCAGCAAGGAAGGTCGCAATCGAGCCTGTGGCGAGGCGATCGCCCGAGGGGCGTCCCTCCAGACGTACCTCGACGAGCAGCAGTGCGTGGTGGAAGGCGTTCCAACGGTCGAAAGCGTGCTGGCGCGGGCCCGTGACCTCGATCTCGAGATGCCGATCACCACCGCGGTCGAGGGGATCTTCTTCAAGGGGGTCGCACCCCACGAGGCCATTCAAGGCCTCATGACGCGACCTTCGGCCGCCGAGGGGCTCGGCGGGTTGTAGTCGGCGGAGGACCGGGCCGGAAACGGCGGGCGGTCACTCGTCGTCTTCGAATCCTCGTTCGATCAGTTCCGCGATCGAGGCGAGCGCCGCCGACGCATCGTCGCCCTCCGCGGTGATCTTCAGCACCGTCCCCGACGTGCCTGCCAGCATCAGGAGCTGCATGATCGACTTGCCGTCGACCGGGTCGCCCGCATCCGCGCGGGCGATCCCGATGGTCGACGAGAACGTCGACGCCCGCTCCGCGAGGAGCATGGCGGGTCGGGCGTGCAGCCCGAGTCGGTTCGAGATGGTGACCTTCCGGCTCGGCATGATGGGTGTCGTTCAGCCGACGGCGTTTCCGGAATCGGCCTCGTCGAGGAGGGTCAGGATCTCCTCCACGCTGCTGGCCTGCCGCAGGAAGCGACGGAACTGGTCACGACTCAGGTTTCCGAAGATCGCCTCCATCGCGTCGATGTGCTCCTCGGGCCGCTCCTCCGGGCTGATCAGCAGGAAGATCGAGTGCACCGGCTGCTTGTCGAGGGCGTTGAAGTCGACGCCCTCCTCGCTGATCCCGATGGCGACGGTCAGCTTCTCGAGCCCCGGGGCCTTCACGTGGGGGACCGCCACGCCGTGGCCGAAGCCGGTCGATCCCTTCCGTTCCCGCTTGAGGGCCTCCTTGAGGTAGACGTCGCGTTGCTCCGCGGCGATCGCCTCGCAGGCGACGAGTCCGTCGAGCAGTTCCTCGAGGACGTCCTTCGCCTTGGTGGCGGCGAGCGAAGTGAAGATGGCCTGATCGACCACGATGTCGCGAAGCTTCATGTCTGGTTCCGGGGGACGGGCTACTTGTGGCTCTGGAGCTTTTCTTTCCAGTCGTGCAACTGGCGGTCGACCTTGTCGATGGCCTGATCGATTCCGGCGTACAGATCCTCGTGGGCGGCCCGGCCCACGAACATCGAGTGGTGGGGGACGTCGATCTTCACTTCGACATCGAATTCGATCTTCGCCTTGTCGAGGACGACCTCGATCGACTGAAGATGCTCCCGATACTTCGCGAGGTGGTCGCATCGCTTGATCGCGTACTGCTCGATCGCGTCGGTGAGTTCGACGTGCCGCCCGGTCACGATGATCTGCATGGTCAGGACTCCTTGGACTCGTTTCGCGTGGAATCGCGGGGTGGGGTGTCTGGCTGTTGAAGAATACGCGGCTCGGCGTCTTCGGGTCGGCTCGCGGCCGCATCCCGTTCGGGAATCGATTCCTGCGGAGGCACCAGGACGCCGCCCGAGATGGTGAATCGAAGGGCTTCGTCGATGCTGATCGGGAGTTCGCGGACCTCGTCGTGGGGCACGGTGATCGTGTACCCGGTGAAGGGCGTGGGTGAACTGGGGATGAAGATGGTCAGGGATTCGCCGGATTCCTCCTCGATGCTCCGCATCGAGCTCCCGGTCACCAGGCCCACCGCCCAGATCCCGCGTCGTGGATATTCGACGACCACCACCCGGTTGAACTTGATCGGCTTGTCGTCGGAGAAGAGGAAGTCGACGACCTGCTTCACGTAGGGGTAGACCTGCTTGAAGATCGGGACGCTGGTGATGATCCGTTCCAACCGACGCTGCACCCGCCGTCCGAGGAAACCGCCCAGCAGGCGGCCGGCGAAGTAGACGCTCAGCACCGCGACGAGGATCCCGATCCAGTCGAGAGCGAGGGCGTTCTCGTTCCACCAGGCGCGCACCTCGCGGCGGGTGAGTTCCCGGCGGACCGTGACGGGATCGGTGTTCGCACCCTTTTCGCCGGACCTCGCCTCGATCTCCTCGGCGATTTCGGCGTCGTCGGGCACGAACTGCTCGCCGATGGCGGGCCAGCGATCCGCGGTCTCGGCGATGCCGGCGCGGATCCCCGAGTTGATCGGCTGGGCGATCGCCGAATCGACGAACTGATAGGCCTTGACGAGGATCCAGAGCGTCAGCACCGACGGAAGCAGAACCGCCAGCCCGCGTCCGAAGAAGCGTTTGAAGTCGGCACGGAAGGTCTTGGGGGCGTCGTCTGGCATGTCGGGGCCGCCAGTCTACCCGGGCGGATTCCTCGCGGTCCGCGTCGGGCCGGTCGGCGGACGCCGTGGTCCCGCTCACGAGCCCCGCAAGGCTTCCAGTCGCACCGCGATGACCAGCCGCTGATCTCTTCTTCGGATCTCCACGCGGATCGTTTCGCCGATGTCCCGGGCCGCGATCGCGAGCATCAGTTCGCCGCGGGCCCGGACCGGCTGATCGTCGACGCGGACGATCACGTCCCCGCGGCGAAGTCCGGCGCGGCGGGCGTTGCGGCCGATGATGCGTTCGATCCGCACGCCGTCCCCGGCATCGGTCCCCGAGACGCCGATCGACGCATCGCCCTGTTCGATCCGGTCGTCGATCGCCCCCCGGTCGAGCACCCAGGACTTCCATCGTTGCTCGACCTGTTCGACCGGAAGCCCGAAGACCGTTTCGAACGCCCGGCCGCCTCCGGGATCCTTGTCGAAGGTCTCCACGTAGGCGCGGTACCACGCTTCGAGCAGATCGACGGACGCGAGGAATTCGAAGATCGAGCGGACCTGCGGATAGAAGCGGGCGTTGCCGGCGAAGAAGGCGTCGGTGTCGAGCTGGAACAACTTGGACCACGCGAGGGAGATCCCCGCCTGCACCTGTCGACGGGCGATGTTGTGCCGCATGTTGGGGACGAACCGGATCCGCCCGTCGTCCGTCCAGACGTACTCCTCGTAGAGGCTCGCGATCCCTTCCTGGACCCACATCGCATGCCGTTGGCCGAGCCGGTCCATGTCGGCCCAGTGCATGCGATGGGTGAATTCATGCCGAAGGCTCTCGCCGATGTCGCGGGTGACCAGCAGTCGCTTGCCATGGAGATACACCCCGGGCGTCCGGGCCGGATCGGAGACGTCGAGCATCCGCTGGAAGACCTCGCGGACGTGGTTGGCGGATGGAACGACCACCAGGCACCAGTCGAGCGGCGGCGACTTGAAGAGCCGGGTCGACAGGTGGGTCGCCTGCCGGGCGATGATCTGCTTCATGTCCGCGTGGGCCCGGGCATCGAGCCCGGTCGCGAAGTGCAGGCGGTGTTCCTCGTCGGTCTCGTAGTGGTAGTCGTCGCCGTACCGGCGACGCCACGCGTCGAACTGCTTGTCCGCGGTGCCGCGATCGAGTCGACGTCGTGCTTCGAGGATCGCGGTGAACGTCGGGTGCGTGCGGATCGAGGCGAGATCCGGATCGCGACGCATCACCTCGAAATCGCGGAACCCGCGTTCGACGGCGACCAGCAGGGCGGCGGCGGCCTCGTCGCGACGGCCCAGGAGGGCGAGGCCGCAGGCCCGGTTGTAACGCATGTGCGGTGCGTCCGGCCACGCGGCGATGTACCGGTCGACCAGTACGAGTGCCGCGTCGTGGTCCCCGCTCGCGAAGGTCCGGACGATCCGGCGTTCGAGGGCGGCGGCGTCGTCCGCGTCGTCGCCTCGCGCCACGTTCCCGAGGAGGATCGCGGCGAGCAGCGTGACGAGCATCACCATCGCGGGCGTGCGTCGGTCGGCGGTCCGGATTCGGGTGGTCGGCGATCGCATCGATTCGATGCTAGCAGCCGGGTCGGCGATCACCGCGGCCTTCAGGCGGAATCGGTCGCAGGAGTCGTCGTCGCCCGGATCACCCGACCCCGTTCGATCCGGATCCGGCCTTCCGCGAGCTCCCGGATCGCGGTGGGCATGGCGATGCACTCCGCCTCGAACACCCGGGCGGCCAGCGTCGAGGTCGTGTCGTCGGGACGGACCGGACATCGTCGCTGGAGAATCACCGCGCCATGGTCGTAGATCTCGTCGACCGCGTGGACGGTGCAGCCCGTCTCCCGGTCACCCGCGGCCAGGACCGCGGCGTGCACGCGATCGCCGTACATCCCGCGGCCGCCGTGGGCCGGCAGGAGCGCGGGGTGGATGTTGACGACGCGGTCGGTCCAGCGAGGCTCGACCGCGAAACGTCTGAGATAGCCGCAGAGGCAGACGAGATCGACGCGGGCGGATTGCAGCGTCTCGTCGACGGGGCCCGGGCCTGATTCGGTCACGATCTCCACGGGAAGGCCCGCGGTGCGACAGCGTTCGACTCCGGGCAGATCCTCGCGATGCGCGATGACCGTCACGATGTCCGCGGGGATCGCGTCGCGCTCGATCGCGGTCTGCAGATTCAGCACCGTGCGTCCGCCCCCGGAGATCAGGCAGCCGAGTCGGAGCCGCGGGGCGTCGGTCACGACGGATTCCCCTGCGAGGGTGGCGAATCGAAGGCGATGGCCCGGCCCGCGGCGTTCACGGAGACCATCGCCAGCCGCGCCTCGGTGACCTTCACGAGATCGCCGGTCGCGTATCGCTGGGCCTCCACCAGGACTTCGACGGTCACCGAAGAGGTGCCGGTCTCGACGGTCCGGGTGCGGAACGTGACGACGTCGCCGGTGAACACCGGTGCGAGAAAATGCACGCCGTCCATCGAGGCCGTCACCCACCGGTGCATGCCGTGCCGACGTGCCTCGAGGTATCCCGCCTGGTCGATGCTGCTGAGGATGACGCCGCCGAACACCGTGCCCTGATGGTTGGTGTCCGCGGGCATCATCAGCGAGCGAAGCGTGGTTCGAAACCGGTTCGGGTCGTCCTTGGTCATGGTGCGTCATCCTCCCCGGGTCCGTCGGTGGTCGCAAATCCGGGTTCGAGTCGTCGGCAGGCGTCGAGGAGGTCGATCCAGCGTCGAAGGCTGCGGATCGAGCCGGGGACGGGTTCGCCGGCGGTCTTCCACCACTCGGGCCGGAGTCCGCGCACCAGGCTCACCCGCCAGGCGATCTCGGTCGCCCAGCCACGGATCGTCGTGTCGTCGAGCGGTCCGTCGGGAAGGTCGGGAGGCGTGGTCAGGCGTCGAATCACATTTGGATCGTCCGCAAGGATCCCCAGCATCACCGCATCGGGGTCGAGCCGGCCGTCGGGCAGGCGGGCGGCCCGGGCCGCGTAGTCGGCGGGATCCGGATCGTCGACCGTCCATGCGTCCATCGCTCGAAGTCCGAGCCGGGCGGTCCGGCGAACGGCGGGTTCCGCCTTCGGGTCGTCGGCGACGGCCCGGATCGTCGCGATCGCCTCCGCGTCCGGCGACTCGTCTCCCTCGACCGCCTCGAGGGCGGCGAGGAGGATCGCGGCGCGGCGTGGGGCCGGGTCGTCCGACGTGGACCATCGGCGTCGGAGATCGTCACGAGTCGTCCGATCGAGCATGTCGAAGGCGATCATGGCGGCGGCATGGACCGTTCCCCGCGCGTCGGCGGGGGTGGTGCGGAGGAGTGACAGCACGAGGTCCCGGTCGCGTGGCCCGAGCGAACCAAGCGAGGCGAGCCGACCCGCGGCGATGAGTCGTCGGTCGATGCCTTCGTCGTCGTCGAGGAGCACCGCCCGGTTCACGCGTCGCACCGCTTTCGGGTCCTGAAGTGCGAGGGCCAGGCGGGCCGCGTCGTCGCCGGCATCGGATCGTGATTCGAGGACCGAACGGCTCCGTCGGTCCGGTCGCGTCGCGAGCAGCCAGGCCGGGACGAGCTCGATCGACGTGCCGGGGTCCCCGTCGGCGAGGATCGCCTGCATCGCCGTCGATTCGTCGTCGACTCGGGGTGGTCGACGTCCGTGAAGTCCCAGGGCGAGATCGAGGGTGCGGTCGACTCGGGCGGACCGCGTCGCGCTCGGATCCGCTCGCCACGCCTCGATGGCCTGGAGTCGTGCCTCCGTGGGTGACGCGAGCAAGGCGTCGAGCAGTCGATCGACGCCGGCAGGGGATGTCGTGGACCGCCCGTCGAAGACTGCGGCGAGTCCCGCCGTCCATCGCGACAGTGCTCCGGCGTCCGAAGCCCAGGCGACGCCGAACCAGGCGAGCAGCGGGGCTGGATCACCGGCTTGGGCGGCCGCGGTCGCGAGTTCGATCCGGTCCGTCTCGAGGTCGGGTCGCCACCCTCGATCGAGGAACGCCCGCCCCGCATCGGCTTTCGCGTCGGGACCGGCGGTCCGCACCCTTTCGACGATTCCGGTGCGTCGTTCGACGTCGCTTTCTTCGGGAATCGCCGCCCAACCGGATCTTCGAACGTCCGGATCCACGGCGGTGATCGCGTCGAGCAGGGCCGACTCACGGGCCCGGGTGGCCAGTTCCGACCGAATCACGAGGGCGACGGCGATGCCCGCGACGATCGCCACCGCGATGGTCGTGGCGCGCTTCACCGGGTCGCGGGCTTTCGTGCCGCCTTCGTCGTCTTCTTCTTCTTCGCCGCGGTCTTCTTCTTCGCCGGCGTCTTCTTCGACGTCGCCTTCGCGGTGGCGGTCTTCTTCGTCTTCTTCGACGTCGCCTTCGCGGCGGCGGCCTTCGAGACGCTCGACGTCTTCACCGCGGCCTTCTTGCGACCGCCCGTCTTCTTGGTCTTCGCGGCGGTTCTCGACGCGGCCGGCTTCTTCTTCCGGCTCGCGGTCGGGGCGGCGGGACGTTCCGCCTCGGCCTCGCGGATGGCGACCCGTTCGCCTTCGAACGCCGGAAGCACGGTGCGAAGCCACCGTCCGGTGTGACTGTGATCCATCTCCGCGAGTTCCTCGGGGGTGCCCGTCGCGACGATCTCCCCACCCCGGTCGCCGCCCTCCGGCCCGAGATCGAGGATCAGGTCGGCGCACTTGATCACCTCGAGGTTGTGCTCGATGACCACGAGGGTGTTCCCCGCGTCGGCGAGTCGCTGAAGCACGTCGAGCAGCTTCCGGACGTCGTCGAAGTGGAGGCCGGTGGTGGGTTCGTCGAGGACGTAGAGGGTGTGTCCGGTGGGCCGGCTGCCGAGTTCGCTCGCCAGCTTCACCCGCTGGGCCTCGCCGCCGGAGAGCGTCGTGCTCGCCTGTCCGAGCTTCATGTAGTCGAGCCCGACGTCGCGGATGCAGGTGAGCATCCGGTGGATCCGTGGGTGGGCCTCGAAGAACTCCACCGCGTCCTCGACGGTCAGATCGAGCACGTCGGCGATGTTCTTCCCGCGGTAGCGGACTTCGAGGGTCTCCCGGTTGTATCGCCGGCCCCGACACGCCTCGCATTCCACGAAGACGTCAGGGAGGAAGTGCATCTCGATGCGACGCACGCCCTGGCCCTGGCATTCCTCGCAGCGGCCGCCCTTGACGTTGAAGCTGAACCGACCGGGCTGGTAGCCGCGGATCTTCGCCTCGTTGGTCATGCAGAACAGCTTCCGGATCTGGTCGAAGATCCCGGTGTAGGTCGCGGGGTTCGAACGAGGGGTCCGACCGATCGGTGACTGGTCGACGTCGACCACGCGGTCGATCCGCTGGAGTCCGTTGATCCGGGTGTGCGGGCCGGGGACGATCTTGGTGCCGGTGACGGTCCGCATCGCGGCCTTGAGCAGGACCTCGTTGACGAGGGAGCTCTTGCCGCTTCCGGACACGCCGGTGACGCACACGATCCCGTCCAGCGGGAAGGTCGCGTCGATCGACTTCAGGTTGTTCGCCGCGGCGCCCTTCACCACGATCGAGTTCCGGACGTCGAGCGATCGACGTTCCTCGGGGATCTCGATCCGGCGGCGTCCCGACAGATAGGCGCCGGTCAGCGAGTCCTCCGACGCCTCGAGTTCCGCCGGCGTGCCCTGGGCGACCACTCGTCCGCCGTGCAGCCCGGGGCCGGGGCCGATGTCGACCACGTGGTCGGCGTGTCGGATCACGTCCTCGTCGTGCTCGACCACCAGCACGGTGTTGCCGATGTCCGTGAGGTGGCGAAGCGTGGCGATCAGCCGGTCGTTGTCCCGCTGGTGGAGGCCGATGGTGGGTTCGTCGAGGACGTAGCAGACGCCCACCAGTCCCGAGCCGACCTGGGTCGCGAGCCTGATCCGCTGGGCCTCGCCGCCGGAGAGCGTTCCGCTGGACCGGTCGAGCGTCAGGTAGTCGAGGCCCACCGATCGGAGGAAGCCGAGTCGGGATCGGACCTCGCGGAGGATCGGCTTGGCGATGGCCTCGCCTTCGACGCCGAGCACGAGGTCCTCGAAGAATTCCATGGCCCGTTCGATCGTGAGGTGCGTGACCTCGGAGATGTCGAGGGTTTCACGGGCACCGTCGATCTTGACCGCCCGGGCGGCGGGCTGCAGTCGTGATCCGCCGCATTCGCCGCACTTCGAGGCCGTCATGTAACCGTGCATGCGTTCCCGCACGAACTGGCTGTCGCTGGTCTCGTAGCGGCGACGAAGGTTCGGCAGGACGCCTTCGAACTTGAGGCCGGTCTCCGCGACCAGTTCCTCGGGCACGCCGTGCAGGAGGAATCGCATGGTCGCGGCGGGCATCGTCGAGACCGGCGCCTTGGGATCGACGTCGAACGCCTCCATGAACTTCCGAAGGAGGCGGCCGTAGTAGATGTTCATGCGGCGGCCGTTCTTCCGCCACGGCTCGATCGCGCCTTCCTTCAGGGAGCGGGTCGGATCCGGCACCACGAGCGACTCGTCGAATTCGTTGACGGTCCCCAGCCCGGCGCAGGCCTTGCACGCCCCGTGCGGCGAGTTGAACGAGAAGAGTCGGGGGGCGAGTTCCTCGATCGAGCACTCCGGATGGTCCGGGCACGCGAAGTGCTCGCTGAATCGGTGCTCCGTCCAGGCGCCGTCCTCCTCCACCAGCACGAGCAGGGAGCCGGTTCCGATCTTGAACGCGGACTCCACGCTCTCCGCGAGCCGCTGGCGTCCCTCGGCGTCGAGCTTGACGCGGTCGACCACCGCCTCGATGTCGTGCATCTCGTAGCGAGCCAGTTCGAGCGGGTTCTCGCCTTCCTCCTTGAGGACCTCCCGCAGATCCCGGATCTCGCCGTTCACGCGGACTCGGACGAAGCCCTGCCGTTGGAGCCCTTCGGCGATCTCGCGGTGGAATCCCTTGCGTCCTCGAACCACCGGTCCACAGATCATCGCCCGGGCCCCGGCCCATCGTTCGAGCAGCATTTCGACGATCTGGCTCGGGTTGGTCGCGGTGATCGGATTCCCGCAGATCTCGCCGCCGTCGTCCTGGTGCCAGCAGGTCGGCCGACCGGCCCGGGCATAGAGGAGCCTCAGGTAGTCGTAGATCTCGGTGGTGGTGGCGACCGTGGAGCGAGGGGTGTGGCCGCCGCCGCGCTGTTCGATCGCGATGGTGGGGGGGAGACCGTCGATCGACTCCAGATCGGGCTTCCGCATCTGGTCGAGGAACTGCCTCGCGTACGCGGAGAGGGACTCCATGTACTTCCGCTGGCCCTCGGCGAAGATGGTGTCGAAGGCGAGGGAACTCTTGCCCGAGCCCGAGACGCCCGTCATCACCACGAGGCGGTCTCGGGGAATACGGAGGTCGAGGTCCTTGAGATTGTGCTCTCGAGCGCCCCGGATCTGGATCGAATTGGTGGGAGGCGTGGGCGTGGGCGAGGGGGTCATGGGTCACCAATTGTAGAAGAGGAATCGATCGGATCCGTCGGTTGAACCGGTCCGGAAACCTCCCGTGTCTTCGATTCCGTTCCAGAACCCGACGTACCGACCCGCGAAGATTGAAGAAATTCCGGAATCGAAGGGCACAACGCCGCGATTTGGACGAATAGTAGATGCATCACGGCACCGTTTGGTGCGGTGCACCGGACCTCCGGAGACCGATTCATGCCCCGAGTGGTGACGAATCCAAAGCTGCGAACGGCCAAGACGACCCAGAAGGTCGCCGGAGACAAGGCCTGGGTTCGCATCGACTCCCGCCGGGTCCTCCAGAATGCCACCGGCGGAATGCGGCTTCGAGGCACGACCGTCCGAAACCGAACCGCCCGCTAGAACACCCCCGATGACGCCCACCCGATGCCGCCCGACGCGGCGTTTTTCGTTTTTGGGCGATCTCGCTTCACCGGGATCGGATGCTTCGGAGGCCCTCTGGCGCTTCACGATGCTCGCGACCGGCTTTCCTCGTGGCGAAGACGGCCCCCGGCTTCACCCGGTCATTTCTTGCCACGCCCCTTGCGTCCGCGGCTCTTGCCGGCGTTCGAACCGGCCTTCCCCGCCTTGGTGCGGGACGCGCCGGCCTCTTCGAGGGTGAGTTCACCGCCTTCGGGGAGGGCCTTGAGCCGGTTGATCCGGTCTCGAAGGTCGGCGGCCTTCTCGAATTCGAGTCCCCGGGCGGCCTCGAGCATCGACTCCTCGAGCATCGTCACCAGCTCGTCGCGGCCGAAGGTCTCGGCGTTGACGTCCTCGCCGACGGCCTTGCGGGCCGTCTTGGCCGCGGCGAGTTCACGTTCCATGCCCCGGCGGATGGCCTTCTGGATCGTCTTCGGGGTGATGCCGTGGCGTTCGTTGTGCTCGAGCTGCTTCGCGCGACGCCGGTCGACCTCGTCGATCGCGGCCCGCATCTCCGGCGTCACCTTGTCGGCGAACATGATCGCCTGGGAATTCGCGTTTCGAGCGGCGCGGCCCATGGTCTGGATGAGGCTGGAGGTCGATCGCAGGAAGCCCTGCTTGTCCGCATCGAGGATGCAGACGAGGGAGACTTCGGGGAGGTCGAGGCCCTCCCGCAGGAGGTTCACGCCGACCAGCACGTCGAACGTCCCCTCCCGCAGCTCGGCGAGGATCTCCAGCCGTTCGAGGGTGTCGATCTCGGAGTGCAGGTAGCGGACCCGCACGCCCTGGCGATCGAGCCAGTCCGTGAGTTCCTCGCACAGCCGCTTGGTGAGCGCGGTGACCAGCACGCGTTCCTGGCGTCCGGCCCGTTCCTGACAGAGTTCGAGGAGGTCCTGCACCTGACCGCGGGCGGGCCGGAGCTCGATGGGGGGGTCCACGAGTCCGGTCGGACGGATCACCTGTTCGACGACGAGTCCCTCCGCCGCCTCGAGCTCGTAGGGGCTCGGGGTCGCGGAGACGTAGACGGTCTGCGGGGCGAGTTCCTCGAACTCCTCGAACTTGAGGGGCCGGTTGTCCATCGCGCTCGGGAGTCGGAAGCCGTGGTCGACGAGGGTCTGCTTTCGGGCCCGATCGCCGAAGTACATGCCGCGGACCTGGGGCAGGGTGACGTGGCTTTCGTCGATCAGCACCAGCCAGTCGTCGGGATCGTCGCCCCCGACGCCGGTCTCGCCGGCGAATCCGTGGCGGAAGTAGTCGAAGAGGCAGAAGGAGCGGACGCCGGGAAGCCGACCGTCGAAGTGCCGGGCGTAGTTCTCCACCCCCGAGCAGTACCCCACCTCCTCGATCATCTCGAGGTCGTAGCGGGTTCGGCCGAGCAGCCGCTGCGCCTCGAGCAGCTTGCCTTCGCCCTTGAGGCCTTCGACCCGTTCGACCAGCTCGCTGCGGATCGAAGCGATGGCGGAGGCCTTGTGATCCTCGGGCATGACGTAGTGCACCGCGGGAAACACGAACACGCGGTGTTCGTCCGCGAGCTGCTCGCCGGTGAGGGGATCGAACAGCTGGAGCGACTCCACCTCGTCGCCCCAGAGATCGATCCGGATCGCGAACTCCTCGTAGGCGGGATAGACCTCGATGCAGTCCCCCTTGACCCGGAACTGTCCACGGACGGGATCGACCTCGTTTCGCACGTACTGCATGTCGGCGAGGGCGAGGAGGAACTTGCGGCGGTCGATGGCCCGGCCCTTCTCGACCATGACCGTCTTCTTCGCGTATTCGGCCGGCGAACCGAGGCCGTAGAGGCACGACACGCTCGCGACCACGATCACGTCCCGGCGGCTGAGGAGGCTGCTGGTCGCGGCGAGTCGGAGCCGGTCGAGATCGTCGTTCCGAGAGGCGTCCTTCTCGATGTAGATGTCCCGGGCCGGGATGTACGCCTCGGGCTGGTAGTAGTCGTAGTAGGAGACGAAGTACGAGACCGCGTTCTCCGGAAAGAGCTCGCGAAGCTCCTCGAACAGCTGGGCCGCGAGGGTCTTGTTGTGGCTGATGACCAGCGTGGGCCGACCCACGCGTTCGATCACGTTGGCCATGGTGAACGTCTTGCCGGTGCCGGTCGCCCCGAGCAGGACCTGTTTTCGACGACCCTCGTTGATGCCGTTCACCAGCTGCTTGATCGCCTCCGGCTGGTCACCGGTGGGCGAGAACTCGCTCTTCAACTCGAAGGGTCTGGTCACGGCCACATGCTAGGCCGTCCGGGACGGCATCGTCGGCACGTCAGCCGCCGCGACCACCGGCGAGCAGCACCCGGGGCGATCGCCTGCGAAGCGCGAGGCTCGCGGGCAGGGCTGCGACCAGCGAGGCGGCGAGGACGAACAGCGAACCGACGATGGTCGGGATGATCGGAATCGAGAGGGCCAGCTGCAGGCCGGCGAGATCCCGGTAGAGGCCCACGCCCATCCATGCGAGATGGATGCCCAGGCCGACGCCCACCACGATCGCCGCGATCGCGGTCGCGGTGATCTCGGCGAGCACCAGCCGCGGTGCGACTTCGGGGGCGCCGCCCACCGCGCGGATCACGCCGAATTCGAATCCCCGCGCGGTGATGCCGGCGGCGACGACGTTGCCGACGCCGAGGCACGCGAGCAGCAGCGCCGCCATCGCGACCGCGGCGGTGACGCTGAGGATCCGCGCGCCGATGTCCTCGACCAGGGCCTTGATGCCGCGTCCGCTCGCGAAGATCGCCCCGGGGATCCGTTCCCGGAGGACGTCTCCGAGCCGTTCCTCGGCCGCGTCCGCGGCCTCGGCGTCGGCGGGCAGATCGAGATCGAGCTGCATGATGAAGGCTTCGCGGGTTCCGTAGCGGGTCGCCACGGTGTCGAAGTCCATGAAGACGCAGCTCACCGCGTGTTCCATGTAGACGCTTCGAATCCCGAAGAGACCGGTGGCCATGTCGAGGCCGGCGGCACCGACCACGCCGACGATCTCGAAGGTCGATTCGTCGCCTTCGGCACCGAGGGCGATCGAATCGCCGACGCCGAGGTCGCGGGCCACGAGGAACTCCTTGGCGACGAGGACCGCGTCACCTTCCTCGAGGCGGGGGATCGCCGCTTCGGCGGTGCCCTCGATCCAGTCGAGTCGGTTCATCTCGAGGAACTCGGCGGGCTCGAAGCCGACGCAGACCACGTTGGGCGGGGCGAGGTCGCCGGTGCCGAGTCGCTGCGATTCGGCCACCCGGAGCGGGAGGTACCCGACGGGGCTCGCCGCCGCGATTTCGGGGAGGGATGCGATGGTGGCCTGCTCGGCCTCGCCGAGTCCGCCGGTCTTCATCACGAACGCGTCCGCGAAGCGGACCCGCTCGCCGAAGTCGTCGACCAGCGCGAGGCCGTTGCTCCAGGTGGACACGAGCACCGAGAGCCCGACCATCAGCGCGCCCGCGGTCAGTCCGAGCCGGAAGGCGCCGCCGCGAAGGTTGCCGGTGACGAGCGAGGGCGGCAGTTTCCAGAGTCGAGCGAGCGCCCGTCCGAAGATCCGGGAGACGGCCACGAAGACCGGAACCGCGAGCAGGAAGTAGCCGACGTGGAGGGCGGGCAGCCCGATGAAGGCGTAGAGGTTGAAGCGAAGGTCGGCGTCGCTGATCGCGAGCAGCAGGAGTTGGAACGCGATCAGGACCAGGCCGACGACGCCGCACAGCAGGATCGCGGTGGTCCGGACCGGTCGGGCGCGGTTGGCGAGGGCTTCGAGGGGCGTCGTGGACGCGGCCCGCCACGCGGGCCAGGCCGCGCCGAGCAGGCCGGCGATCGTGGCGCCGAGGAACGCCAGCAGAAGGCCTTCGACCGGGATGACCAGTCCGCCGGGAAGGAAGTCGGCGTACCACCACGCGAGGACCGCGGAGATCGCCACGCCGAGCGGTGGACCGAGCAGCCCGCCGCCACCGCCGATCGCGAGACCGACGCACGCCTGGGAACCGGCGAGTTGGGATCGACTCGCGCCGATGCAGCGGAGCATCGCGAGTTGCCGGATCTGCTCGCCGATGGCGGTGGTCATGCCGATGGCGACGATGAATGCGCAGGCGAGGAACGCGACGATGGTCCCGGTGCGGAAGCCGACCCGGCTGGCGCGGACCTGTCGGTCGTATCCGGCCCGGGCCCGTTCCGCGGATTCCAGTCGAAGCGGGGTTTCGATGTTCGCTTCGTGAGTCGCCACCCAGGTCGGGACGTCGAGGCCGTCCTCGAGCACGATGGACACCACGCTCGCTTCCCCGGAACGGCCGGAGGCCTCCTCGATCACGCGGCGATCGACATGGACCCGCGGCTTCTGCAACGCTCCGAGCTCCGGTCGATCGCGGATGCCCACGATCTCCAGATCGATCGCGGGGCCGAATCGTTCGACGCGGATCACCTCGCCCACGCCGGCTTCGAGCCGTCGGGAGGTCAGCGGATCGAGCAGGACCTCCGACTGGTTTCGGGGGAAACGCCCCTCGAGCAGGTCGTACTGTTCGAAGACCGCGTCGCGTTCGGTCTCGACGCCGCGGGCCTGGACGGTGAGCCGGATCCTTCGGCCGTCCTCGTCGCGTCGATCGTCGGTGCGAGCGAGGGTCAGCGCGCCTTCGACCCGCGGCGACGCCTCGACGACGCCGGGCCAGGTGCGGACCATCTCGACGACCTCGGCGTCGAAGGGCGATCCGTACCGGTGGACGACCCGCGCGTCGACGGCCCCGATCGACCGGGAGATCCGATGCTCGATGCTTCCCTGCACGGTCCGCATGCCGGTGGCGACCGCCGTCACGAGGGCCGACGCCATCGCCACCGCGATCACCAGCAGGATGGTGCGGACCCTACGCCCGGACAGGACGTGTCGCGCGATGTGCCAGCTCGGTCTCATCCATGCCCTCCGTCTGGAAGTCGTCGGCGACCCGGCCGTCCTGGAGTACCAGGACCCGGCGGCAGTGCGTGGCGGCGGCGGGCTCGTGGGTCACCATGAGCACGAGGACCTCGCGAGACGTGCCGAGCTCGTCCAGCAGGCCCCACAGCCGATCGCTCGCCGCGCTGTCGAGGGCGCCGGTCGGCTCGTCGGCGAGCAGGACCGGTGGGGCGAAGAGCAGTGACCGTGCGAT
>Ga0315320_10002092_pt1 | contig 16510 bp, 14 predicted proteins | sample M140m21515metaG_FD_203458 | JGI IMG/M metagenome (GOLD analysis project Ga0315320, IMG submission 203458) | Ammonia-oxidizing marine archaeal communities from Monterey Bay, California, United States - M1 40m 21515 | ecosystem: Environmental > Aquatic > Marine > Coastal | place: USA: California... | reverse complement strand
GCTCAGCGCGCGCTTCGGCGCGCGCACGCGCAGCAGCCACGCTGGGATGTCCTTGAAGCGCTGGAGCCTCGGCGGCTTCAAAGGCACCAGGCTGCTCTACAGCATAACGCCACCAGCGCCGACCCAGTTGACGCGGCTCAGCACCTGCTCGACCTAAATCGGCAAAGAGCTCAGATAAAGCGTTCCATCCGCGCTGAGCGAGCTGCACTCGGATACTCTGTAGGTCGCGCACGTGCTTATAGAGCGAAGGCGGCTTGACCTTGAGCGCCTTCGCAAGCTCGGCCATCTGCAAAGAATCCAAACCCTCACGAGCGACTCGTTGCTCCGCCTCGTCAAGGATCCGCTGAAGATTGATCGGCTGCCGCATCACTCCACCCCATAAGCTAATTGAGTTACCTCTAAGATAACTCGACTACTTCAAGTAAAACTTTAGGGTTCAAAGCTCTCAAAGCCCACCTTAGCTAATCCGATTAATTTTTATAAAAACAATATTATCAACTTTGTATATATTTTAAGGATAACCCAATTAGCCCGTGCGTTTCGACAAACAACAAAACAAGACACACCAAAGACTTGCAAACCGGCTAAACTGATTAGCCCCTTTAAACAAACAAGGCGGCCCCGAATGGGACCGCCTAAAGCTTGTGGTCGGGGCGAGAGGATTCGAACCTCCGGCCTCTTGCTCCCGAAGCAAGCGCGCTACCAAACTGCGCTACGCCCCGATTTCAAGCGGCGCAGGGGGTAAATCCTCCCCTCAAGGCCGTCAATGAGATTTCCATCAAAGCTTTTGAAACGGCGCCTTGAGTCCAGCGATCGCGGTTGCGTAATCAGACTGACCAAAGACCGCAGAGCCCGCAACAGCGACATCAATGCCGGCTTCGACTAAGGGCTCGATAATCCCGGGTTTGACGCCTCCGTCGACTGAGATCAACGGGCGAGTTGAAGGGTCAAGTTCATCGATCATTAAACGCAGCTGCCGCACTTTAGACAGCGCGCTTGGGATAAAGCTTTGACCACCGAATCCAGGGTTTACGCTCATCAACAAGACGAGGTCTAAGTCTTCAAGTAGCCATTCGATGCTCGACAGCGGCGTGTGTGGATTCAAACTCACGCCAGCCTTCATGCCGGTCGCCTTAATCGCCTGCAGGGTACGATGCAGGTGAGGCGAAGCCTCGACGTGAACGGTGAGCCAATCCGTACCCGCTGCAGCAAACGCGTCGATGTACCGCTCTGGCTCAACGATCATCAGATGGGCATCTAGAGGCTTCGTCGAGACCTTCTTAATCGCTGAGACGATCGGCGGGCCAAAGGTAATATTGGGCACAAAACGACCGTCCATGACGTCGAGGTGCAGCCAGTCCGCTCCTGCCTGCTCAACCGCAGCGACCTCCTCAGCAATACGAGAAAAGTCACAGGCTAAAAGGGAGGGGGCGATAATTCCAGAGGTCATTGTTTTTTCTCCAAAACAGCGACAAAGAAGCCGTCACCCACGCCGTCAAGGCCCAAGCACCCCATGCCGCCAGGGAGGCGTGGGTCATCCACTAAGGACACCTCGCCCGACGCCAACGCCCGGGCAATGATCGCCTCACCCTCTTCGGGTTCTAGGCTGCACACCGAATAGACCAAGAATCCGCCAGGAGATAGCGCCGCCACACCGGCGGCAAGCAAACGAGACTGAGTCTTCGCTGACTCGGCGAGCGATCGCAACTGATAGCGGTGACCAATCTCGGGATGACGGCGCAGGGTGCCAAGGCCACTGCATGGCGCGTCCAGCACGATCCGATCAAAAGGTCCGTGCTTGGCGCACAGCTCGACCGCATCACCCACTATAACCTGAGCCTTGAGCCCGCAGCGATCCAGCGCTTGAGTGACCAACTTTGCGCGGTGCGCGTGCAGCTCAAAAGCAAACAGATCCTCTGGGTCATTAATTCGAGCGATTTGAGTCGTTTTACCACCGGGCGCAGCGCATAAATCAGCGATCCGCTGTCCCCCCGCTGGAAGCAAGGGCACGATCCGCGCCGCGTTGCGATCCTGAATTGTCCATGCGCCCTGAGCAAACCCTGCGAGCTCGCTTGGAGACCCAGAGGGTAACTGCATACGCTCAGGTTCGCCCTCAATAGGGTGGGCACCGAGCTGCTCGCACCACGAGCTCAGCGTACCTTGATCAATCCGCGCATCGACAACCGCAGGCTCAGCTAATGCGCGCTGCAGCTGAAGGGCTCCAGTCAAACCCATCTGAGCTACCCAGCGTTTAAAGATGACCCGCGGAGCAGGGCCACAAAGAGCCCCGTCATCATGACTCTCAATCCGCTCGAGCCAGTCTTGCTTTTCGCGAATCACGCGTCGGAGCATACCGTTGACCAAACCCGAATGGCGATGGTGCCCCAGCTTCTTTGCGGACCGAACCGCAAGGTCGACAGCCGCATGATCGGGAATACGATCAAGAAACAAAATCTGCACCAAGCCGACCTCAAGAACTCGCTGCACCGGCTTCGGAACCTTACCCTGACGCGCGCACTGACTGATCACAAAATGCAACGCTGGCCGGCGGCGCAGCACCGACTGACATAAGGCTAAAACTAAACCGGTGTCGGCAGCACTCAAGCCAGTGCGAGCGGCTTCGGCGCCAAGCGCCCGATTTAGCCAGGTTCCCTCATCGTCAATGCGCTCAAGCAAACGCAAAGCAAGCAGTCGAGCCGGTAAACCCGGAGTGGTCTGAGCCGCCATCAGCGCCTCCTTGTGTGTAGGGGTAGGTGCCGATGGCGGCCTCGGCCGTCAACGCCGCAAAAAACTACGGGCTGACTCGACGCAGGTTTGTTGGCCCTTGAAGCCTGACAAAGGGCAGCATTTTCATGAGGGTTCGCCGACCAATACCCCGTATGCGTCTGAGCTGAACGGCTCGTCGAAAAGGTCTCTTTTGGCGCAAGGTGATGATCGCCTTTGCGCGTTTTGGGCCGACTCCAGGGAGCAACACCAAAGACGCCTGAGTGGCCTCATTAATATTCACCTGACCCACCAGTTTCGACGCGGCAAACGACTCGGAAGCCAACAACCCTAAAACCAAAACAATCAGCATTTTCATGAGCTCAACTCACCCATTTTAGCGTCTTCTCTGCGCTCAAAAAGAAAGATCGTATCGTTGATGGGGAGAGCATCTAATCGCAGCTTAAAACCACCGCGATCGCGACGCCAAGCGGCGCCGATCCGAGTATATGCTGCTCGATCTTCACCGCTTCGGTCTTTATAACCCCGAACGGTGACGACGTCGAAGGCTGGAGCTGCGCTGGGGCTGGAGCCCGCCTGAGGTTGAGGGTAAGACATGATGTTCTCCTTTGCCGTTGAGTCGGCAACCCTGACCAATGCGTGGTTTATGCCAAAAAATTATAATGCTTTATCAGCACCTTGCGGATCGCAACATGAATCGGACGCAACGCCCTTGTCTCGCGCTGGCTTGGCGTGGATACAGCCGGAGTGAAGGAGGCGAGTGTGAGCGATCCATTTATTCGCATACGCGGCGCACGTCAGCACAACCTGAAGAACCTCGATTTGGATCTCCCGAAGGATAAGCTCGTGGTGATCACCGGTCCTTCGGGGTCGGGCAAATCATCGCTCGCCTTTGAGACCCTTTATGCAGAAGGGCAGCGACGCTACGTCGAGAGTCTCTCGGCTTACGCTCGCCAGTTTTTGAACCTTCAGCGCAAACCCGATGTCGACAGCATTGAGGGTTTATCGCCAGCGATTTCGATCGAACAAAAAACCACCTCTAAGAACCCCCGCTCGACCGTCGGAACCGTGACCGAAATTCACGATTATCTTCGGTTGCTTTTTGCTCGAGCGGGAACGCCAAAGTGCCCCGAATGCGATCGCTCAATTGAGGGTCAAAGCGCAGAGTCTATTGTGGATCATGTCCTGAGTAATCCACCCGGAGAGCGAGTCCTGGTGCTCGCACCGGTCGTTAATGATCGCAAAGGCGAACATCGCGATGTCTTTGATGGGCTGCGCGGTGAAGGCTTCGTGCGCGTTCGGCTTAATGGCGAGGTCATGGGCATCGATGACGTCCCAGCCCTCGATAAAAAATTCAAATCGACGATCGAGGCTGTGGTCGATCGATTGATCCTAAAACCTGGTGAAGAGCATAAGCACCGAGGCCGCCTGACCGAAGCGGTCGAGCTGGCGCTCAAGGTCGGCAACGGCATGGTTCGGGTCGAAAATACAAAGGGCAAAGGCGAACAGTACTCCGAGCACAGCGCCTGCCCAGAGCACGGGTTCTCATTTCCTGCGCTCGAGCCGCGCCTGTTCTCGTTTAACAACCCAGCTGGCGCCTGTCCCACCTGCGATGGTCTGGGCGAGGAGAGTCAGTTTGTTGAAGACCTGATCATTGCCGACCCGAACCTGAGCATCTACCAAGACTGCCTCAAACCCAGCGGCTGGGGCGCCAAGCATGGCGCTTGGGGCAAAGCGGCGATTGAAAGCCTCGGGGCTCACGATGACGTCGACGTCAACCAACCCTGGAAAGACTTGCCTGAACGTTTCCGTAAACGCGTTTTGTATGGCGCCGGGCGAAAACGCATTGCGTACACGATGAGGCGTCGTAATCGAATGGTACGCTTTCAAAAGCGGTTTGAGGGTGTGATCCCAAACTGCCAACGCAGGCTGCTTGAGACGAGCTCAGAGATGGTCCGAGCTGAGCTGCGGAACTATCAACGACGGTCGCCATGCAAGGACTGTGGCGGCTCGCGCCTACGGCTTGAAGCGCGGCATGTTTTTGTGGGCGAGCACAACCTGCCGAGCATCAGCGCCATGAGCATTCGCAACGCGCTGGACTTGCTTGAGGGCATCAAGCTTGATGGTCATCGCGCTGAGGTGGCGGGGCGTATCCTCAAAGAGGTGGTCAGCCGGCTTCGGTTTCTCGACAGCGTAGGGCTGAATTACCTGAGCCTCTTAAGAAGCGCCGGGACCCTAAGCGGCGGCGAGGCACAGCGTATTCGGCTAGCGACTCAGATCGGCTCAGCGCTGACGGGTGTTTTGTATGTCCTTGATGAGCCGAGCATCGGGCTCCATCAGCGCGACAACGCCCGCCTGCTCGAGAGCCTTCAGCGCCTGCGCAACCTTGGAAACACGGTGATCGTGGTCGAACACGACGAAGAGACGATGCGCGCTGCCGATACGATCATCGACTTAGGACCCGGCGCCGGGGTTCATGGTGGTGATTTGGTCGCCCAAGGAACAGCGGCTCAATTGATGCGTTCTAAACGCAGCCTGACCGGAGCTTATCTAAGCGGCAAAGCACAGATCGACCAACCCAGCCGAAACCGTCCGGGCAACGGACACGAGCTGGTGTTACGAGGAGCACGAGGAAACAACCTGCGCGGGATTGACGTCGCCTTTCCTTTGGGGCGCTTCCTGGCGGTTACAGGGGTCTCTGGGTCCGGAAAGTCGACGCTGGTTCGCCAGACTTTAGAACGCGCCCTGAGACAACATCTAGGCCTTGAGGGCGACAAAAAACTCCCTGAGCCTCATGACAGCATCGACGGCCTAAAACACCTCGACAAGCTGGTACCTATTTCGCAAGCCCCGATCGGCCGAACGCCGCGCTCAAATCCAGCCACGTACACCGGCGTCTTTAGTGATGTCCGAGACCTCTATGCAGCGCTTCCTGAGGCAAAAGTTCGAGGCTATAAGCCCGGTCGGTTTTCGTTCAATGTCAAAGGCGGGCGCTGCGAAAACTGTGGCGGCGGTGGAATGATCCGCATTGAAATGCATTTCCTACCCGATGTCTTTGTCACCTGTGAGACCTGCTCTGGACGACGCTACAACCGAGAAACTCTCGAGGTTCAATACCGAGGGCATTCGATCGCCGACTTGCTCGACTTGAGCATCCTCGAAGCGCGCCAGCTGCTCGAAGCCTTTCCAAAGATCTGCCGTAAACTCGACACGCTTTTGGATGTGGGCTTGGGGTATATCGCGCTGGGTCAAGCGGCGACCACGCTCAGCGGCGGAGAAGCTCAACGTATCAAGCTCGCTAAAGAGCTCAGCAAGCGCAGCACGGGAAAAACACTCTACATTTTGGATGAACCGACCACCGGCTTGCACTTTGATGACATCAAAAAGCTGCTCGCTGTTTTGCATCGACTCACCGACGACGGAAACACAGTGCTCGTCATCGAGCACAACCTCGACGTCATCGCCTCGTCTGATCACGTCATTGATCTAGGACCAGAGGGCGGCGACGGCGGCGGACAAGTGATCGCCACAGGGTCTCCAGAGGCCTTGTCTAAAAATAAGGCGAGCTCGACGGGGCGCTGGCTGAAAAAGCTCTTCGCTTCACGCTAAAGAAGATCGGCTTGTCCCGACCCCCGGTCCAAGCTAGGCTGCGCGCTGGTTGAAAGCCCCAAGTGGAGCCTTGCTGATGCGCCTATCTTGCTTTGTTTTATGCCTGCTCGTCGCTGCTTGCGGTCCAGACACCTCGGGCGTCGGCGGCTCAACAGACAGCGGTCAACAAGCGCCTCGTTTTGATGCCGGCGCCGTCGGATCAATCTGCGGCAACGGCACCGTCGAAGAGGGCGAGCAATGCGATGACGGCAATCGCTTTAATGACGACGCCTGCAGCAACACCTGCGAAGCATCGAATTGCGGTGATGGTGAAGTGAACCCGGACGAAGAGGATTGCGACGACGGCAACCGTATCGACACGGACGCCTGCCGTAACGACTGCACGCCAGCGCGCTGTGGTGATGGCGTCACTCGAACGGATATCGCCTCCGGGGCACGCGGCCATGAAGACTGTGACGACGCGAACGCTGCAGACGACGATGCCTGCTTAGCGACTTGCCAAGCCGCTCGCTGCGGAGATGGCATCCGACGCACCGATCTGAGTATCGATGAGCTTGGCTACGAAGCTTGTGATGATGGAAACGCCATTGAAACGGACGAGTGCTTATCCAACTGTCGAACGCCGAGCTGCGGCGACGGGGAGCTTGGTCCAGGTGAAGCCTGTGATGATGGGAATCAAATCAACGACGACGCCTGTCTCAACAATTGCGCTTTAGCGACCTGCGGCGATGGCATCACGCGAAGGGACCTTCAGCCGAGTGAACCCGGCGCTGAAACCTGCGACGACGGCAACCGCATCAGTGAAGACGCTTGCACTGCCCAGTGCCGCGCCGCGCGCTGCGGTGATGGGATCACCCGACAAGATATCATCGAAGGGCAACCAGGCTATGAAGATTGCGACGATGGGAACCCAGTCGATGGCGATGATTGCTCCAACACCTGCCGAGCACCTGCTTGCGGCAACGGACGCATCGAGGCCGGAGAAGCCTGCGACGATGGCAACCGAGTCGATACGGACAGCTGCCGGAACACTTGCGTCGTGGGGCGCTGCGGTGATGGCGTCGTTCGGACCGACTTGGTCGAGGGTCAAAACGGTTTTGAGAGCTGCGATGATGGGAACCGAGTCGATTCAGACGGCTGCCTTAACCGCTGCTTAGTCGCTCGTTGCGGCGACGGGGTGCGGCGCACAGACCGCAACCCAGACCAAGAAGGTTATGAAGTCTGCGACGACGGCAACGAAGACCCGGCCGACGCGTGTGACCAATGTTTTGCGACCTGCGCACGGCACGAAAACTGCCCCGGAGATTATGGTCGTTGCCGGGTGCCAGCCGGCGCTCAGCGCGGAACCTGTCATGATCTTAGGCACCACGCCTGTGCCGTCGAGGCGGATTGTGATTTCACTGATGCCGACGAGGAAGACACCTTCGTCACCTGCCAAGCCAACCGCTGTAAGGTGAACGAATTCAACACCTGCCTAGCTCAGGTCGACTGCATCGAGAACACCCGCTGCCAGACGGTTGGAGATGGTCGCAGCTGCGTTCAAAGCTGTGCCCAAAACACGGACTGCCAGACCCGCTTTGCGAGCTGTCAGACCGTGAGCAATGCCCGTTTATGTTGGTACACGCTGTGTGGGAGCCCGGCCGAACTGAGCCCAGCGTTTAACACCATTGATAACGGTAACCTCGGCGGAAGCTGCGCCAACGATGTCGAGAACCCGCAAGACGGTCACTGCTACGAGGTCAGCGGCGGTGTGAATGAGTGGGTTGGATTATGCTTTGAGGGTGGCAGCCTGCGCGCAGACGCCGCCTGCACCTGGGGTGTTGATCGCGCCAACAACGCTCAGCAATGCGGCGGCGGTCTTTTGTGTACCGGATTTGACCAAGCAGGAGACCTGCATTGCCGCGCAACCTGTTCTCGACCAGGCGCTCACGGCCGGGTGCGCTGCGCAGGCGATACCACCTGTATGGCGGCTCTAGATGGCGAATACTATGTGTTCGCATGCATCCCGCGAGCGGAGCAATGCGACGTGATCGCCCGGTCAAGCTGTGGCGCGAACGGACGCTGTGCCACCTTGCTCACCACGCAACGAACAAGCCACTGCACGGCATTGGCAGCGGTCAATGACCGAGTCGGTGCTGGTGAGGCGTGTACAGGGAACAGCGAATGCCCAGATGGCTACTTCTGCGGCGCAAGTCAGCGCTGCACAAGAACCTGCGCGAACGACACCGATTGCGATGGCAATGATCGGTGTAATCTCGCTCAAGACTCAGTGGTCGGGATCTGCGAAACCCGCTGATTTAGTTGCGCAGTCTAAACCGCTTGACGCAGATGCTCGAGGTAGAAATCCTGTGCCTCTTGGCAGCGCACAGCGGCCTCGGTCACATACTTGCTCGACACATCGTACCCGACAAAGTCGCGTCCCATGCGAGCGGCAGAGATTCCGGTCGTTCCTGAGCCCATAAACGGATCGAGCACCAGGTCACCCTCAGTGCTACCGTAGTTGACAAAGAAGTCAGCGAGCTCGATCGGCATCAGCGCCGGATGGATATCCCGTTTGGGTCGCTTGGTCGCCTTGTTCCAGGTATCACCCGAGCCTTGCCCCGTCGCTCCTTTTGAATAGATCACATTGCCTGGATCGCGCCCTTTAGGGTTGTATTTCCAAGCTCGCTTATCCATCCGGCCAGGAAGGGTCGAGCTGCACAGTTTACAGGTTTGATCGTGACCTTGATAACGACTCGGCTCACGCACCGAATCTTTGTAGACAGCGTACTGATCAGCGTCTTTGGTGAAATGATAAATAATCTCATTCACATTTTTCAGACGTCGGCTGTAATTATCCGGTTTTGGACGCGTTTTGGTCCAATAAAATGGCTGGACGTAATCGTAACCAATGTCCTCAACAGCCACGATCGGGATCTTAGCTTCCGTCAGGCTGAATCGACCATCGCAGTACTGTCCTTGGAAGTTCAAAAAGAAGTTTCCGGTCGGTTTGAGCACCCGGAAGCACTCCTGCATGATGGGCTTAAGTGCCTCGATAAACTCATCACCTCGCAATCTTCCAATATCACCATCTGGCGTATCGTAGACCTTGCGCGCCTCGTAAGGCGGTGAGGTAAAGATCAGATCGACCGAGTCATCGGGGAGCGCAGCCATTTGAGCTGCGGAACCATGAAAGATGCTGTTTCTGTAAGACAACTTGTTTGCTCCGTTACCTGAGCATCACCCCAGGTCTGCGAAGCCATGGTCGGGTCAAACCCCCCTCGGGTCAGAAAAACCGACCCGCCGCATAAGCGGCATTTAATTTTTCACAAAAAATATGTATTTCGAACCTTAACAGCGGCTTACGACCACTACTGCGCGGCCGCGGCCGCGCTGATCTGAGCGACTAACCAATCGATACCCACGCTGGCGGCTCGCTCAAAAGAGGCGCCCTGACTCAGCGCTGCTGCCACCGCAGAAGCAAGCCGGCAGCCGGTCCCTCGGTGTTGTCCCGAGCAACGCGCATGACGAAAGATGCGCATCCCTCCATCGCTGTCGATAAACAGGTCATCGATGGGGTCTCGCCCGCTGTGCCCGCCCTTGAGGATAAGTCGCTTAATACCGATCATTCGCAAGGCACTTGCAGCTTCACTGGCATCTTCTATCGGCGCCCCAAGGATCGCTGATGCCTCCATCCAATTCGGCAACACCAAATCCGCTCGCTGAAGGTATTCCATATAGCCTGCCCCGCGTGGGTCATCACGGTACACGCGGACGCCTGAGCTCGTCGCAAGCAGCGGGTCTACAACCAACACGGCTGATTCCGGTAACCAGTCGAGCAAAGCTTTGAGCTGCTCTTCGTCAGCTATCCAGCCTACTTTAACCACTCGAAGATCCAGCTGCCGTGACACCATCTCGAGTTGGGTTTTGAAAAATGCGCTCGAGACCGTTTCGACTTGGCAGTCTTGATCATTTTGAGCGGTTAGTGCGGTGCAAACGGTGGCAGCCTGAACCCCCATCGCAGCGCAAGCTGACCGGTCAACCGACAAGCCCGCCCGACCCAGAGGGTCCAGACCGCCAATGCACAGCACCGTCATAGCTGAGCCCATCGTTGAACGAGTCTCTTGAGCGCCTCGGCGGGGTCAGATTGAGCCCAGACCGCGCTGATCACCGCCGCCGCGTGCGCGCCGGACCGATGCACCGCCTCAAGATCTTCTAATCCCAACCCACCGATGGCGATCACCGGCTTACCTTGAGCGTGCTCGACCGCCTGGGTCAAAGCACGCATCCCGCGCGGGCTCAGCGCGCCAACTTTGCTGGTCGTGCTGCGCACTGGACCAAAACCTAGGCAGGTGATGAGCGGGTCATCAGCCGCCTCTCGTACTTGGTCTAAATCGTGAGTGGAGCGCCCTATCTCCAAGCCGTCTTTAGCGGGCGACTGGCCGTCATTTTGCCCTAAGTGCAAGCCATCAACCCCGTCGACGACCCACGCCTCAAAATCATTAACGAAGAAAGGGACAGCGTGCTGCCTACAGACCTGCGCAAGCGCACTGATCTGGATCGGCACCGACCTTGAGCCTTTGGCTCGAAGTTGCACCGCGCAGGGATAACTCCCTTCAAGCGCAGCAAAGAACGACTTCGGGTCAACGGCTTGAGCTGTGGGCAAATCCCAAATCAGATAAACCCCTTTGTTCATCGCTTGAGCATACCCAAAGCCTTGAGCTTTTTGTGTAAGGTGTTGCGGTTTAGGCCTAAGTGCTTTGCCGCACGCAATTGCTTGCCTCCTACCCGTTCAAGCACCAGCGTGAACAAACCACGCTCCATCTCAGCGAGCACCTCTTGATAAAGACCCTCGGGTAAATCTTCACCCTCGGGGAGGCTCGCCTTGACGCGCTGCAGCACCAGCTCCGATAAGGGCAAGCGCAGCCACGGCCCTCCAGCCGAAGCACCGGCGCGACGAGTAAGCTCTTGTGCGACCAGCGGCAACAGGTCCTCACCTTGACGACGCAACAAGGTAATTCGCTCCAGAAAGTGGGCGAGCTGGCGGATGTTTCCGGGCCAGTCTTCAAGCTTGAGCCGGTCGGCGAGTTGGCGGTCGCCGGCAAATGCTGGAACCAGATCAGCGATGAGCTCAGGCAAGTCGGATAAACGCTGCTCGAGCGATGGCACCGATAAACGATGCACCGCAAGGCGGTGAAACAAATCGGCTCGAAAATCCCCTCGCTCGACCGCATCCTCGAGCGGCTCGTGGTTGGTCGCTACGATCCGCACATCAACTTGAACGGCTTGACCGCCCAGCGGTAACACCTGCCCCGTCTCAAGAACCCGGAGCAGACGGGCTTGCTGCGCCAAGGGCAAATCACCGACCTGATCGAGAACTAAAATACCGCCATCGGCCTCGACAAAGCGACCCACCCGGTCCTTGGTTGCGTCGGTAAAAGCGCCCTCAACATGTCCAAAAAGCTCTGAATCGATCAACGACTCAGGGACCGCCGCAGCGTTGACGGTAATAAGCGGCGCATGACGCCGTCTCCCTAAGGCGTGGAGCGCTTTGACCACGCGCTCTTTACCCACGCCGGTAGCGCCGACCACCAACACCCGGCCATCGCTTTGTGCAAGCAAGCGCAGGTGCTCTCGAAGGTCTCTCATCAGCTCAGAGCTACCGGTCAGCCCTAGATCACTCGGAAGCTCTGCTTGCGCCAAACGAATCAAGGGCAGCGGTTGGCCTTCACGGATGAACCCGGCAGCTCCGGCGCTGCTAAGCCGCATGCGCTGCTCGGTCGAGTCGCAGCGGAAGTAGACGGGTAAATGACTCGCCCTAGCCAACAACTCGATCCCTTCGCCATCGGACAGCTCAGCATCAGCGATGATCGCTGCATAGTCCTGATCAATCAAACGACGTGCATCGGTCATCGTGGTCGCAACGCAGACCTCAAACCCAGCCTCGCCGTAGGCCAGCATCAGCGCCTCACGCGCGGCGCCATCAGCCACAACAATGAAGACAGTCTTGTTCGATGCTTCGTTTTCGATCATGGACCTCGTCAGCACCCTTTGGAGCTTATCTATGCAACATCAGGATGTGGTTCTCGTCGAGGCCCTTCGCTCACCCATTGGTCGACTTGGCGGAAAGCTCGCCGCGGTCCGGCCTGATGATCTGCTCGCCCAGCTGTTCAAAACAGTAGTGACTCGCAGCGGTATCGACGCCGAAACGATCGGGCAAGTCTACGCTGGCGCTGCCAATCAATCTGGCGAAGATAATCGCAACGTCGCGCGCATGGCGACCCTGCTGGCCGGATTGCCGCAAACGCTTCCTGGCGTCACGGTTAACCGCTTGTGCGCTTCAGGTTTAGAAGCCGTCGTTCAAGGCTACCGACAAATTGCGCTAGGCGAAGCTGACTGCGTCCTCGCTGGCGGAGTCGAGAGTATGAGCCGCGCACCCTACGTCTTAGGTAAGGCGAACAAAGCCTATCCGGTGGGTGGTTTAGAGGCACAAGATACCACCCTGGGGTGGCGCTTTAAGAACCCAAAACTTGAGGCTGTTTTCCCCTTAGAGGCGATGGGCTGTACCGCCGAGAACCTCGCTGATGACCACCAGATCAGTCGAGCCGACCAGGACGCTTACGCGCTCGAGTCACAAACCAAAGCGCTCGCTGCGATCGACGCTGGCGAATTTGTACGCGAGATCGTTCCGATCACGGTGCAGTATCGAAAGCACGCCGAGGTGGTGGATACTGATGAGGGGCCGCGACGTGGGTCGAGCCTTGAGTCCCTGGCAAAACTCAGAGCGGTCTTTCGCTCAGGGGGCAGCGTGACCGCAGGCAACTCGTCCACGCTCAATGATGGGGCTGCGGCTGTCTTGATCTGCAGTCGAAGCTACGCCGAGCGTCACGGTCTGACCATTCGCGCAACCATCCGAGGTGTTGGAAGCTCAGGCGTTGACCCGACGCGTATGGGCATCGGGCCAGTGCCGGCGTCGGAGCTGGCGCTCAAGCGCGCAGGGCTCAGCGCTGATCAGATCGACTTGATCGAACTCAATGAGGCGTTTGCGGCTCAAAGCCTAGCCTGTATCCGAGCGCTCGGGCTCGACGCCTCTCGAGTCAATGTACGCGGCGGCGCGATCGCCCTTGGGCACCCCTTGGGCTGCTCTGGGGCTCGAGTGCTGACCACCCTGCTTCACGCCATGGAAGATCGCGACGTCCAGCGGGGGCTTGCGACCTTATGTGTCGGCGTGGGTCAAGGTTTGGCGATGATCATCGAGCGATGAGCCTATCGGGTGCTAATCGCTTCGATCAGGCGCTCATGAATGGCGCCAAAAGCGCCGTTTGACATCACCACAATGAGATCTCCCGGCTGAGCGCTTTGGGTGACCTGGTCAACAATACTTTGGACATCGGCTCCAAACAAAGCGTCTAGCCCGCGGTCCCGCAAACCCTCAACGAGGTCTTCAGGTAAAAATCGTTGGTCCTCCGGAAGCTCCGCGGCGCGAGCGTTCGCAGCGATCCAGATTCGGTCCGCATGATCAAAGGCTTCAGTATAAGGCTGCTGAAAAACCTTTCTACAGCTGGTCGCAGAGCGAGGCTCAAAGATCGCAAGGATGCGCTGGTCCGGGTGCCGCTCACGCACGCCAGCGAGCGTCGTGGCGACCGCCGTTGGATGGTGGGCAAAGTCATCAAATATGGCGATATCTTTAGGCTGTCCACGCAGCTCCATGCGCCTCTTAACGCCAGCAAAAGTTCTCAAGCCCTCAGCCAAGGTGCCGTGATCGATACCTAAGTTGCGACCGACCTCATAAGCAGCGAGCGCATTCGCGACGTTGTGACGACCATACACAGGGATCACCAAGTCACCGATCGGCTCGTGACCCTGCCAAAGGCTCAGATGATAGCCATCATCAGCAGGTTTCAAGCTGCGCAGCTCGGGACCCGGATACCCACCATAGGCCCTGACCTCTAAGCCTGAAGGAGCACGCTCTGCTGCCGCCATAGCGCCTGAATCGGTCGCACAAGGAAGCAGGGTCCCTTTGCGCTCGGCGACGCGCTCAGCGAGCAGGTCGAACGCCTCTTCAACCTGACTGAGGTCGTCATAGATGTCGGCGTGGTCGAACTCGACGCTGGTCAAGACGGCGGTGCGCGGTTGGTAATGCTTAAACTTGGGCACCTTATCAAAATAGGCGGTGTCGTATTCATCGCCCTCTAAGACGACGTGCTCACCTTGCCCGACGCGAAAGCTCTGACCGAAGTTGAGCGGAATCCCGCCGACCAAGAAGGTCGGATCTAAACCTGCAAAATGAAGCAGGTGGGCGACCATCGATGTGGTGGTCGTCTTGCCGTGAGTCCCGGCGAGGACCACGGAGTGTTTACCCTCAAGAAAGAGTGCGCCGAGCGCCCGCGGAAAGCTGGTGTGAATCAAACCTAACGACCGAACGGCTTGAGCCTCGGGATTGTCTCGCCGGATCACGTTACCGATGATCACAAGGTCAGGCTGGTGGGCTACATTCTCAGCCTTATAACCTTCCATCAACTCGATCCCGAGCGCCTCAAGCTGAGTCGACATGGGTGGGTACACCCCGGCATCAGAGCCGGTAACCTCAAAGCCTTTGGCAACCAACATCCCTGCGAAGGTCCCCATGGCGGTTCCACAGATCCCTAAAATATGGATGGACCGCACGCCGCTCAGATCGGGCAGCTCAGTCGTATCGATCGCTTTGGTCATCTATACCCCCTCTTCCAACTAGGCAGATCGGCCCGGTTGAGCAGGGTTTTTATGATTTTGCAGAATTAGCGCCTCTTCGGCTCATTTTAGGCGACTAAAATGCTGACGAAAACCGACTATTTGGCGCCAAGTTCAGCGCCCATAAAGCGCAAATACAGCGAGACGTCCAAAGGATCATGATCTCGACTTAACTCCTCGGCAAGCTCGGCCGCTTCGTCACTGCTGAGCTCAGCGAAACCATCGAGATCGTCATCGGTCAAACCGTCTTGATGATCCACCTCGATGGCATCAAGCGCTGCGCCGAGCAGTTCGCGCTTACCCATCAGATAGACGCGCAACAGCTCTTCTGCGAGTTGCTGTCCTTGTTGATCATCATCAGAAACCGCCGCCATGGCGACCTGCAGCTTTCCGATACGCGCCGGGTCTTTGCTCGGCAAAAGAGCCGACGCAGATTTCCTAGGCTTTGGGATCGCAAATCGCGTGAACAAGGTTTCACGAGAACGCCGAGGGCAAGCGGACAAAACCTGTCCAAAAAAGGCGGTCGGCATCGATTGGATGAGCTGAGCTGGAATCATGGGCAACTCCTTGTCTGAAGTCGCCCTAGCTCAAAAATTCGAAGGCTTCTAGTCGGTGAGAGACTCTTAGTCGTCCTCGCTCGTGGCTAAGGCGCTGGCATGCTGGACGGCCTCGTCGAACTCTTCACGTGCGATTCCACCGTTACGATCGGTGTCCAGCGCATCCATACCCAGCTTTGCGGCGACCTCAGCCAAGGTCCCTCGGAACGCTTGCCCCTCAGGCAGGCGATCATAAGTCCCTGTTTCAAGCTCTTTGCCGCTCACGGCTCCATCTTTATTCGCGTCAAGATCGCTGAAGGTCTGGTCAGCCAATGCTGGGTCAATACGCCCATCAACGTCCTTGATGTCGGCTGGCAGCATATCTTTGGCGACGCCTTTGAACTCGTTCCAATTCACCGAGCCGCTGCCGTCTTTATCAAGGTTATCGATAAAGCCATCGGAGGCCTTCGAGTGAATTACACCAAACATTCCTTTGGGAACCTTGGTGTCTTTGAGGTGCTTTTTGACCTCTTTTTTGCTGACCTCACCGTCGGCGTTTCGATCCATACGATCAAAGAGACGATCGAAAGTCTGAGGCTTATTACCAATCCGATTGGGCATAAACGCTCCTCCTGTTCAGAGCTATTATCGTCACAGGCGCTGACAAGTTTCCAGGCCCTGGTCAGAATTACTCAATTTTCTTCGCCCTGAGCGCTCACGTGGCGGGCTGAAGCTCTAAAAACGCTAAGACTTCAGGCAAGCGCTCTAACGGCAGCGTGATCCGGTTGCGCATACCCCCGCGCATCGCAAAAGCTTCGGTCAAATCGACTGGGTTTTGCATCGGTGTCGCCAGACTCAAGCGACCATCTTGACCTAAAAATAAGCCATAAAGAGCGCGCTCTTGGGCGAGCAATAAGGCTTGGGTGCGATCT
>Ga0315320_10002091_pt1 | contig 16510 bp, 13 predicted proteins | sample M140m21515metaG_FD_203458 | JGI IMG/M metagenome (GOLD analysis project Ga0315320, IMG submission 203458) | Ammonia-oxidizing marine archaeal communities from Monterey Bay, California, United States - M1 40m 21515 | ecosystem: Environmental > Aquatic > Marine > Coastal | place: USA: California... | reverse complement strand
ACCAGCTCTGTAAATGCACATCGCGAATCTTTTTCTAAAAAGCTACGCCTTGCGAGTCATTTGACTAACGACTCAGCTGCCGTTGTTCGCTTAAAGTTGAGTGATAATAATATGGAAATCAGTTCAGAGGCAGATGGTCGCGGTCGTGCATCCGCCAATTTTGAAGTAGATTATTCTGGTGATGAAATTAATACAGCGTTTAATCCTTCCTTTTTAATGGATGGCTTAAAAGCTGCGCATAGCGAAGCTATTGAGATTGAATTAGAAGACGCATCGAAGCCAGCCAAGTTTATTCTTGGGAACGATTTCTTCTACATCGTAATGCCATTAAGTTCATTAGTATAATATGGATGCCAAAAAGAGATACTGCAGACAGGCTATACCTATCACAACAATAGTAAGTGATGTGTTTGGGAAAATGGGTATTTCTCGCGACACTGAACATCGCATCGTTTTCGATGCCTGGGATTCTATAGTCCCGCCAAAATTTAAAAACAAGTGTCGTGCATTATCATTTCGTAATGGGCGATTTATTGTTGAAGTAAAATCTGCACCATTGATGCAAGAGCTGAAATGTTTTCGACAATCTGAATTCGTTATGCTGCTTAATCAAGAAATTAAATTTAACAGCAACAATCAAAGCTTGATTGTGAATAAGATAGAATTTAAATCAAATTAATTAAAATGTCCGAAGATAAAAAAGAATATGGCTCCGACTCAATAAAGTTTTTAAAAGACTTAGAGGGGGTTCGAATGAGGCCTGCAATGTATATTGGCGATACCGCCGAGCGTGGCTATCACCATCTGCTTTGGGAAATCGTTGATAACTCAATAGACGAGGCTTTAGCTGGGCATTGTGATCAAGTTAACGTAACGCTTAACAGTGATGGATCAGCAACGGTTGTCGATAATGGTCGCGGTATTCCTGTCGAGATGCACGAGGAAGAGGGCGTACCCGCTGTCGAGCTTGTAATGTCAAAGCTGCACGCTGGTGGTAAATTTGACAACGATGCTTACGCGGTCTCTGGTGGCCTACACGGGGTGGGCATTTCTGTTGTTAATGCATTGTCTGAAGAAACAAATGTAACTATTTGCAAAGACGGCACCGAGCATCATATTAGTTTTTCTCGTGGTGTTAAAAAGACCGATCTTAAAACAGTGGGCGATACCACCGAGCAGGGGACTAAAGTCACCTTCATGCCAGACACTCAGATATTTTCACACAGCGGCTTTGACTGGGAACTAATCTGTAACCGTCTGCGCGAAATGTCTTACTTAATGGGCACCACCGGCTTGAAAATCATTATCGACGAAGAGTCTACCGGTCGCCATGAAGAGTTTCACCACCCCGAGGGTTTAGTCGCATATATTAATGACATCTCAGCGGGTAAAGAGGAAATTACGGATGTCATTCATTTCAGCAAAGAAGTTCAACATGAAAAGGGTAAATACGGTGTAGAGGTTGCCATGCGTTACACCAATGATTGGCACGAGGGGGTTTACTCTTTCGCCAATAATATTCGCACCGGTGAAGGTGGCACACACCTTACCGGATTTAGAACCTCATTAACTCGCACTCTAAATAATTTCGTTAAGGCTAATAACTTAGTGAAGAAGGGTGATCCGCCAAGTGGTGATGATTACCGATCAGGTTTATATGCCGTGATTTCAATTAAGATTCCAGACCCACAGTTTGAGGGCCAAACGAAAGGCAAGCTGGGTTCTCGCGAAGCAACAGCAATTGTTGATGGTGTGGTTACCGAATGCTTGGGAATGTTCCTTGAAGAAAATCCAGAGCCCGGTCGCTCGGTAATTCGCAAGGCCATGTTGGCGCGCGATGCGCGCGATGCGGCTCGCAAGCAACGAGACTTAGTGCGCCGTAAGGGCGTGCTCTCTTCTGGTTCCTTGCCGGGTAAGTTAGCAGATTGCCAGTCGAAAGACACAACAATGACCGAATTGTACATCGTTGAGGGCGACTCAGCGGGCGGTTCGGCAAAGACGGGACGCGATCGTCGCTACCAAGCAATTTTGCCACTGAAAGGAAAAATTCTAAATGTCGAAAAGAATAATGCAAACCGTATTTTAGCTAATCAAGAATTGCAAACGATGATTCAAGCTATTGGCGCCGGTGTTGGAGAAGACTTCAATCATGAAAAATGTCGCTACGGGAAAATAATTATTATGACCGATGCGGATGTAGATGGCTCCCATATCCGTACGCTGATTCTCACCTTCTTCTTCCGTCAAATGAAGCCGATGCTCGAAGCCGGGCAGGTTTATGTTGCTTGTCCACCGCTGTATAGAATTAGCAAGAAGGGCTCTAAGACATATCAATATATAAATGATGATGACCACCTTCGTGAAATTCTTAAGGAGCAGTCTGTTGCCGATGTAGCGCTAACTTTTGGCAACGGCACGAAGTTTGAAAATGACGACCTGGAGCCCATCTTAAATTCTCTACAGCGCCTATCACAATGCACGCACTCAATGAAGGGTGGTAGTCGTGGAGTGACGGCAGAAGAGTACTTAGCGCACGCTAATGAAAATGGCGAGTTGCCGATGTCCATGATTCAGCATGTTGACAGCGGCACTAAGGTCTTTTACTACAACATTACTGATTATCACGCTGCACAGGCCGATTGCCAAAAAATATGGAGCGGCTCTAGCTCAGAAATTGCTCGCGATGAGGCCAATTACCTTGCTTTCCAATTTAATGAAAAGCAGGCGGCGCAGCGCCACCTTGCGGTATTGTTAGAAAAAGGGGTTAGTTTTAGCACAGTTCTTGACGACTCGAATACCAGCGCATTGTTCAGTCTAGAACGCGATGGTGAAGTGGTAAATTACCACAAATTACAAACCGTGGTGGCGGCCTTCCGCGAGTTCGGAATGAAGGGAATAGAAGTGCAGCGCTACAAGGGTCTTGGCGAAATGAACCCAGATCAGCTTTGGGAATCAACAATGGACCCAGAATTACGTTTTATGAAGCGAGTGGTTATTGAAGATGCTCTAGAGGCTGACAAAACATTCACTATGCTAATGGGAGACGAAACAGCGCCACGCCGCGAATACATTGCTGCGCACGCTCACGAGGTGGGCAACCTAGACGTTTAGGTAGATGAAAATAAATAAATGGCTTAGAGCGGCGGTATTTTTTGCCGCCTTAAGCGTGGTTATTGCTAGCCTTGAACCACAATATAGTATTCGCTCGCCACGTCTTGGGAATCCGCATATGGTATTAAGCGACGGGTCGTTTGATATTGTTCTTGATGGAATGTTGCCATTTTTCCAACCAGATGATATTGCGTTTAAATTAATGAGCCCTCAGCAAGAATGCGCATTAGAAATTGATTCTGTAACAGATAATGTATTCCGCGCTCATCCGTTGAGCGATTTAACCCCCGGAGCATATGAGCTAAGCGCCTATATGGATGGCAAGTGGTATAAAAACCCCAAGGCAGTTTTCGTTTACCAAAAGTTCCCTTCCGATTTCACGATAGCGCACGCCGCGGATTTACCCGACTTAGATAACGGCGATGGTGAAAAGCTATTTATCTCTTTACTGAACGATATTGAGAGAGAGCAGGCGGATATATTATTGCTTACAGGAGATGTTGTTTATCACGGAGGAGCGGAGCGCTATCAGACCTTTTATCAAGGGATCGCACAGTTGGATATTCCAGTAATTTTATGTCCCGGAAATCACGAGCGTGAAGACTGGGCATTATTTATCAAAGACTACCCCGACCCCGTTCATGTTAATTTATTTGGCGACTGGAATATCATAAGCCTTGATTCCGCTCATGGTCGCGATCAACTAACCAGCACCCAACTTGCTTGGTTTGAAAAACAGTTAATAAAGCATAAAGACAAAAAGACCTTGGTGCAAATTCACCACCCAGTAGTTGGTGCACGCTCGATTGAGCGCAACCAACAGCGTTTTTTAGAGCTACTAAGCGAGCATAACGTAGTGGCAACCCTCTCTGGTCACACCCACGTAGACGCGATCCATACTAGCGCTGGCGAAGAATGGCTATCTAATGAATTGCCCGACCAGCCTTGGCTGATCACCACCACCACTTACGATTTTGATGTCGCAGCACCACCGAACGGCGGGCTGAGTTTCCCGGGTTATCGCATGTTGCGCTTTAAGAACAACGAGCTCAATTCAATAGGTAAGCTATATGACCACGGGCGTAGTTTTATGTCAGAGCGGGTAGACCTAAAATCTAAGCTGAAATGATGTTTGAATTTATCAGAAGAATCGAGTTGTGGCTATTGTTTGGGGCGGCCACCGTCTTTAACCTAACTATTTGTGGCTCTGATTTGGGAGATATATCGGGGCAGCTAACGGCGGCGGGATTGCTCGTGTTGCTGGTAGTCCCAAAAGTTAAAAACGAAAATCTCGTTGCCGCCGCAACGTTGCTTGGATCCGGACTACGCATTTTTTTATTCGTACAACTACACCACCACGGATGGCTAGAGCACAGCACCCTGCAGAGTGCAACAATATTAGCCATTGCAATCTGCTCTGTTTTTGATGGGGTGGGCAAGCACCTGGCAATTAAATCGGTATCTCAGCTTATAACTATGACAGCAGTGTTGTTGTTGGTTTATTTCGGCATGCAGCTAGCCGACGGGTTCAATTATGCCGCCGGCGCATTACTGTGCGTCTTGCCGTTATCGCCAAAGCGAAGTGTTCTAAATAAAGATGTTGTCAAAATACCCGCGATAATTTCGGGATTTATTATTGGTTGGTATGTGAACGAGCAAAGCATGTTCGGCGTTGTTAACAATCATGCATTCACGCTATCGGTTATTCTTATCTGCGCGGCGTCCTTTAAGCAATTCGTGTTTAGCGGGCCAATGCTACTATTTGGCATTCTATTAGGCCATAGTTACTGCCAGCGCGAACAATTTATTTGGCTATTTGCCGCATTAGTTTTGTGGCAGATAAAATCAATGCTTATGCCAAAGCAAGACGATAGGTTATAAAACTGGCGACCCACGCCAAAATAAACATATAGCAAAGTATAAAAATTGGCCAACGCCAACTGTTTGTCTCTCTTCTGACCACAGCGACTGTTGATAAACACAGTGGAGCGTAAACAAAGAATACCAGCAATGACATAGCGTCGGCGAAGCTAATGGGCTTAACGCCATTTTCATCTTCTTTGGACAGGACGCCAGCAAAACTATTAAAGTCGTCGCCACCTTCGCTAACCGCGTAAACTTGCGCCATGGTTGAGATCATTAACTCGCGAGCGGCAAAGGACCCGATGAGACCAATGTTTATTTTCCAATCAAAGCCAAGGGGCGAAAATATAGGCTCAAGTGAGCGCCCCAGGTCGGCAGCATAGCTTTTTTCTATTTGTTGTTGCTTGTTTTGTAAATCGCTGAGATTGCTATCAGGCTGATGATGTGGAAAGTTTAACAATAACCATAAAGCTATAGAGCCCGCTAAAATTACCGAGCCGGCATCGCGAACGAAAACCTTAAGTCTTCCCATCACTTGCGCAGCGATGGTTTTGAATGATGGGAAGCGATAGGGCGGCAGCTCTAAAAAGAAAGGAAGGCTGGCGCCGCGCAATAAACCACGCTTAAAGATAGCCGCGAAGAGAATGGCGCTAAAGCCACCCAATAAATATAAACCCATTAGGGTGAAGCCCTGAACCGTAAAAGGGCCCCATACGGCAGTATCGGGTACGAATGCAGAGATTAGCACAGCATAAACAGGAAGGCGCGCCGAGCAGGTGGTGAGTGGTGCGACCAAAATGGTTGCCAGCCTGTCGCGCGGTGAAGGGATGGCGCGCGTGGCCATAATGCCAGGCACTGCGCAGGCATATGAGCTTAAGAGCGAAATGAAACATCGGCCTTCGAGTCCGGCCCACCCCATTAGGCGGTCAATAACAAAAGCAGCGCGCGCCATGTACCCCGAGGCTTCGAAAAAGAAGATCAAAGTGAACAAAATTGCAATTTGTGGCACGAATACCAACACCGCCCCAACGCCCTGAATAATTCCGTCACTCAATAGGTCCGTTAGAAAGCCCGGGGGCAAAGTATTTGAGCAATAGTTTGCCAGCCGGCCAACCCACACAGAAAACAAATCCATTGCTGGCGCGGCCCAGGTAAAGATGGACTGAAAGAAAACGGAAATGAAGACCGCAAAAACCAATATTCCCAGAACGGGGTGTAATAGGACGCGGTCTATTTGCCTAGTTAGGTTGCTTTCAGAAATAGGGCGGCGCAATACTTTTTCGAAAATTTTATCTGCCCACTCAAAACGCTGCTCGGTGGATTCAAATGTCGGGACACCGGAGGTTTTCCATTTTTGTGGCTCTAAGAAAAACTGCTTAAGGTCGGTGACCCCTAAGCCCTGGTTGCCAACAACCCCAACCACAGGAATCCCGAGCTCCGCCTTTAGTTTGAAGAAATCAATGTCGCCACCGCGCGCCTTGCACTCGTCGATCATAGTGCACACCAAGATCGTGGGTATATTTAGATTTAGAATATTAAGCAAGAATGGCAGCGAGCGGCTTAGGCTGGTCGAGTCGGCCACAAATACGATGCCATCAAGATTGTCGTCGCCTAGCTCGCCGCGCAAGTAACGGCTAGTTACATGCTCTTCTTCAGAAATGGCTTGCAAGGAATAGCTACCAGGCAAGTCGGTTATTTGAACATCAGTATTGCCAACCTTAAGGTTGGCAGCGCGGCGATCAACCGTGACACCAGGGTAGTTGCCTGTTTTGGCGCGCATGCCGGTTAGGGCATTGAACAAAGTCGTCTTGCCAGAGTTTGGGCTGCCAATCAGGGCATAATTCAAAGCGTTTTCAGGCTCAGGCACCAGACAATCCCTCAATGATGATTAGCCGCGCCTCAGATGGTCGCAGCGATAGCTGGTAGTTTCTTAGAGAAACAATTATCGGTCCGCCGAATGGAGCCTGTCGCTCAAAGTAAACAGTAGCGTTTGGCGTGAAACCCATTTCGCGCAAACGTTCAGAAACCGGGTCGTCACCGAGCACTGCAAGCACTTTAGCAACAACGATTTCCGACAAATCAGCGAGTGTTTTCTGAGAATCTGCCATGATTAAATCGAGCTTGATTTAATGAGACTGTGTATCAACAAGAAAAGCCATTATAGCGCAAGTATGATATATGCCAATGAGCAATAAACAGTCTTCTAAGCAAGTTGTCGGCTATGCGGCAGCAGAATATGTGCGTGACGGCATGAGAATTGGCCTAGGCACAGGCTCAACGGTGGCGTTTTTCTTGGAGGCCTTGGCTGAAAAGATGGCCAAGGAAAAGATTAGCGTAATAGGAGTTTGCACGTCACAACAAACGGAAGATCATGCTAAAAAACTTGGCATTCCGGTTTCTACTTTGGCCGAAACCCCGCACCTTGATATAGCGGTCGATGGGGCCGACGAGGTTGACGAACAGTTTAGATTGATTAAGGGCGGCGGCGGAGCGCTGCTTCGTGAAAAAATTGTCGCCGCGGCGTCCGAAAGCGTCATCATCATTATTGGTGCTGGGAAATACGTTAGTAAACTAGGCAGCGGTTTTTTGCTACCTATCGAGGTACTACCCTTTGGTTACCAATCGACAAAAACTCAGGTTGCCCAGAAAGGCGGGTGTACTCCATATTTACGCACCATTGAATCTGGAGAGCCTTTTGTTACCGATAACGGTAACTATATATTTGATTGCAAATTTGAAAATGGAATTGACGACCCGGAAGCAACTCATTCCATATTGTCACAGATTGCCGGTGTTGCTGAAGTAGGGATTTTTCTAAACTTATGCGACCTAGTTCTTGAGGCCGACGCTGAAGGGAATCTGGTGAAACATAGTACCGATTATGCAAGAAATTTATTCGCTTAGCGCCGACCAGCTAGAACAACGTTTGCGCGATGAAACCGTGGCTATGACCTGGCCACCAGTCAGCAAGGCTATTGATTTGGCTAAACAGGCGCATGCCGGCCAAATACGCCGCGGTTCGGGGAGCCCATATATTGTGCACCCTTTGCGAGTGGCCCTTATTTTATTGGATCTTGCTGAACAAAAGAACGCGGCGATTATTTGCGCCGGAATTTTGCACGATGTGCTCGAAGACAGCGAGACCCCACAAGACGATATCGAAGACGATTTTGGCTCGCAGGTATTGGACATGGTATTGGGCCTAACCCACCCAGATCAAAAAGAGGGCGAGTCGGCATTTGGCCGCAACAAACGCATGTTTGAAAATATGCAATGGTCGGGTCGCGATGTTCATATCATCAAAAGCGCGGATCGTCTTGACAATCTAATAACAGCCCATCAGGCGATGAGCGATGAGCGACTAAAAGAATATATTGAAGAATCAAGAGAGATGCTATTGCCACTAACCCTGGCATCTAACACCGCTTTGTACCATGCGTTAAGCGCAGCCATTGATCAGGCAGAGGCGTCCGAGCACGAAGCATAATAATGAAAGACGCCACCGAAGAGTTAAAGGCCTTTGAGCTACGCCTCGAGCAAATTCGAGGCCGTCTTTGACTTTGACAATCTCTGCGCCGAAAAAGCAAAGGTAGAGGGGGAAATGGCGGAAGCTAGTTTCTGGAACAACCAAGAATCCGCGCAACAAACCGTTGCGCAATTAAAAAAACTTAACGTAAGTATCGACCCCGTTGAGGCAGCTTCAGCGTTGTGCGCTGACCAACGGGCAAACATTGAGCTTGGTGAAGAATTTGGCGCTGCTGAGGTGCGCAATGATTTGCTTAGGGTTAGCGAGCAATTAAGCAACAGCATCGACTCGCTCGAACTACAAGTGATGCTTGGCGGCGAACACGACTCGCGCAATGCATTTTTAACCTTGCAGTCAGGTGCTGGTGGGGTGGACGCCACCGACTTCACTGAAATGTTACTGCGCATGTATGTGCGCTGGGCCGAAGCAAACGAGTTTGAAGTAGAAGAATTAGAATTATTAAGTAGCGACGAGGGCGGCATCCGCCACGCTACTTTATTAATTAAAGGCCCATTTGTTTATGGTAAATTAAGTGCTGAGCGTGGCGTTCATCGCTTAGTAAGAATTTCGCCTTACGATTCGCAGGGGCGTCGACACACATCCTTTGCCGCTATTGAAATAGTGCCCGAGCTTGACGAAGACGCGGCAATAGAAATAGACATGTCAGACGTGCGCATAGATACTTATCGCGCCGGTGGCGCTGGTGGCCAGCACGTCAACAAAACGGATTCAGCAGTGCGCATGACGCACGAACCGAGCGGCATTGTTGTGCAATGTCAAAACGAGCGAAGCCAATTGAAAAATCGCGAGATTGCAAAATCAATGTTGGCTTCCAAGCTTTACGAATTACGCGAACGTGAAAAGAATGCCGAACTTCAGGCGATGTACGGCAGTCAAGGAGAAATTTCTTGGGGATCACAAATTCGCTCATACGTATTGCACCCTTACCAAATGGTGAAAGATCACCGAACCAACCACGAGGTTGGTAATACCCAGGCCGTCCTTGAGGGCGACATCAACCCATTCATAGAGGCGTACCTGCGTACGCGATTTGACCAATGACTTCTTCCCGCACTTCCGTTCGTCGCGCTTTACTAAGCGTATTTTATAAAGATGGTATCGTTGAGCTTGGCCAAGCCTTGGCTGCTCAAGGAGCTGAGTTACTTTCAACAGGCGGCACCATGCGCGCCCTGCAGGACGCAGGTCTTGAGGTGACAGAGGTTGCCGAATACACCGGCTTCCCAGAAATGATGGACGGCCGAGTTAAAACTCTGCACCCGATGATACATGGCGGCCTATTGGCGCGCCGCGACGACGAGGGGCACCTTGCGTCAATGAAAGAGCACGGCATCGGCGCAATAGATATGGTGGTTGTAAATCTATATCCGTTCGAAGAAACGGTTGCTAGCGGGGGAAGCTTTGCTGAGATTATTGAAAAAATTGATATCGGCGGCCCAAGCATGTTGCGCTCTGCTGCAAAAAATTATTCAAGCGTTGCTGTGGTTTGCGACACTCATGATTACTCGCAAGTTATTGCAGAGCTTCAAGAAGGCGGCACAAGTTTAGAATTGCGCCAACAGCTTGCAGCTAAAGTTTTTGCACGTACTGGTGAATACGATTCGGCAATTGGCCGATGGTTTGCCGATCAAGCAGGAGCATCATTACGTTACGGCGAAAACCCTCACCAACAAGCAGGTCTCTACCCAGATTCACAAGCTGTGGGATTAGGGGCAGCAATAGTTCTTGATGGTGGCAAAGAATTGTCATACAACAATTGGTTAGATCTAGATGGAGCTGTCGCCGCAGTAAATGATTTACCATCACCGTCAGCAGTTGTGGTTAAACACACCAATCCTTGCGGGGCAGCGCTTTCGAGCGACTCTCCATGCGACGCTTTAGAAAAGGCATGGGAGGGCGATCCGCTTTCCGCGTTTGGTTCGGTGGTTGCCGTCAATGGTCACTTTGACTTGTCTTGTGCTAAGTTTATGGGTGGCCCAAATAAATTTGTTGAAGTGCTGGCAGCCCCTAGTTTTGACGTCGAGGCTGTTGAGTTTTTACGCAATGGCCCAAAATGGGGCAAGAACTTACGCATCGTGCAAATACCAGATATTGGCTGCAAGCGTAATCAACTCGAAAGCCGTCGCGTATGGGGCGGCAACCTCGTTCAGGGCAGCGATGACATCTCTGCCTTCGATGCCGATTTACAAGTTGCCGGAGAAGTTGCTTTAGACCCAAGCTTAGAAAACGATGCGCGCCTTGCCCAGGTGTTAGTAAAACACCTAAAGTCAAATGCCATTTGCTTGGTTAAAGATTCGAGGTTGGTTGGCGCGGGCGCCGGACAAATGAGCCGCGTAGACTCTGCAGAAATAGCAGTAAAGAAAGCTGGCGACCGAGCAAAAGACAGCGTTGTTGGCTCTGATGCATTCTTCCCCTTCCCAGATGGACCACAAGCATTGGCGGAAGCTGGGGCGATTGTTATCGTTCAGCCAGGCGGCTCTATGCGCGATGCGGAAGTTACCGCAGAATGTGACAAAAACAAAGTGTGTATGGTGCATACTGGTACCCGTCACTTTAAACACTAATGGCTAATTACAAAAACGAACTATCCTGGTCGGCAAGTCGCGCAAAAGAGTTTGAGCGTTGCCGCCGCGAATACTATTATTCGCGCTACGCTTCGTGGGGATGGTGGACTGAAAAGCCACCGGCTGAAAAATACGAAACGATGGTTCATAAGCGCTTAACCTCGCTGCCAGCATTAGCGGGCACTTGTGTGCATGACGCTATCGAGCATTGGTTTAATCTCAAGCGCGACGGTGTCGATATGAGTTCTTCCGACTTGCTTGCCGAAGCAGTAGATAATTTTCGCGACGGATGGCGCGAATCCTCCACTGATGCCTGGAAGGAGCGACCCAACAAAACCGTGCACATTGATGAGCATCATTACGGCAAAGAGATTGCTAAAGAGCGCACCGACGGGGCCCGCGAATTGCTCGAGCGTTCAACGCGCTACTTCGTAGAATCAGAAGACTGCCGCCCGGCCCGCGAGGCGCACCCGGACAACTGGCGCTCGCTTGAGTCTATGGACACTTACATGTTTTTGGGCACCAAAATTTATGCTGTGCCAGACTTTGCTTATGTCGATGGCGAAACGCTTCATATTTGGGACTGGAAAACAGGAAGGCCGCGCGAAGCCGATAACTTCCAACTTCACTCTTATGCCCTTTATGCCTGCGAAAAGTGGCAGAGCGATCCCGAGCACATTGTTTTGCATGCTGCGTATTTAAACGAAGAAAAAATAATAAGCACGGAAGTCCAGGTGCCGACCATACTTGACGTCCAAGACCTAATGTCAGCGTCAGTAAAAGACATGATGGAAGTACATTATGACCCCGACGAAGATCCGGTTTTGATGGACAACTGGCCTAAAACGAAGGACGAAAAAAAGTGCAATTGGTGCCGTTTCCGCGGTATTTGCCGGGATATTCGCTAATTTAGACGCCTAAATAATATTTTTTTGGGTAAGCTATATCCTCTAATGTTGTTTTCTAATTTAATACTCGCTTGCCACCTTCTAGTCTCTTTTGCCCAAGGGCCTGTCGTCAGTGAGTTTTTAGCTGATAATAGCGGTAGCTTGCTGGACGAAGACGGAGACTCTTCTGATTGGATTGAGATTTATAATCCGGGCTTGACAGCATTAGACCTGGACGGCTATTTTTTATCTGATGATAGCGGCGACTTGCAAAAATGGATGCTCCCAGCCCAAACATATATTCAGCCTCAAGAGTGTTTGTTGGTCTACGCCTCTGGGAAAAACCGACAGCAGGCGGGCCTCCCCCTACACACAAATTTCAAGCTGAAGGGTTCGGGAGAATACCTGGGCCTAATAAGCCCAGATGGAATTACGGTGCTGTCTGAGTATGCGCCCGAATTCCCCGCGCAACACGAGGATATTTCTTACGGACTTAGATTTAATCCGGCGCTAACAAGCGAAACTAGCTTTTTCCCTTCACCCACTCCAGGATTAGTGAATGGCGCCGGCAGAGTTTTCGTCATTCAGTCAACATCTACTCCAGAGTTTCCGCTTGCTCAACAAGATATTGTGGTCTCGGCTCAACTAGATGCCGGATCTATTCAAATTCAACAAGTTGCCATGTATTCACGGGTTATGTATGGCCCAGAGTCCTTGACTCTTCTTGCTGATAACGGAATCTTTCCAGACCTGATTGCTGGCGACGATTGGTGGACGGGTACCATTTCTGGCCAAGGCGTTCTCCCTGGCGAAATGGTTCGTTGGCGTATTGAGGCGACTGATTCCCTTGGGCAAGACGGCCAGGGCCCGCTTCACCAAAACTTAGACTCCGCAGAATACTACGGAACGGCTGCTGCCGACCCGTCTGTTACGAGCGATTTGCTTGTTCTCCAGTGGTTTGTTGAAGACTCTTTGGCTGCGGGGACCTCTGCAGGAACACGCTGCTCTATATGGCACATGGGAGAATTTTATGACAATCAGTTTTGCAGAAAAAGGGGGGCGAGCACCGCCTCATATAATAAAAAGAGCTACAAAATAGATTTCAACCCCGGCGAAAAATTCCGCATGTTCGAAGGAATGGGCAGGATGGAGGAGATAAATTTAAACACAACCTGGAGCGATAAATCTTATATTCGCCCAGTTGTTGCTGTTGAAACTTACGAACTGGTGGGCGCCGAGACATTTATGTCTGAACCGATTCACCTTATGCAGAATGGAGACTTTAAAGGGCTTTACATTTTTGCCGAGCAGATCGACGACGAGTTTTTGGAGCGCCTCGGCCATGACCCTAATGGGGCCATGTATAAGATGTACAATCCGGGTTTCACGGTCGTTGGTAATGAAAAAAAGACGCGGCGATGGGAGGGCACTCAAGACTTACAAGACTTAATAGATGGGACGCAGAATCCGGCTGGAGCGGCGGCAATCGAAACGTATGTTTTTGACAATATAGATATTCCAGCTGTAGTTAGTTATTTGGTTGGCGGCGTGTTGATGCAAGAGACTGACCATTTAGCGCATAATTATTATTTGTATAGAGATTCCGATGGCGATGAAGAGTGGAGATTTTTTCCGTGGGATAAAGATTTAACCTTTGGAAGAGAGTGGACGCCGCAAGATGGGGTGTTAAACGATGGAATGAAAGCCGATGTTGACCCGGTTTCTCATCCTTTTATGGGCAATCAAGCGAATCCTGGGCATGCGGGGTACTGGAACCGCATTATTAATGGATTGTACAAAGTGCCTCGTTTTAGAGAGATGTATTCACGGAGGCTGTGGGAAGCAATGGAGGCTCACCTAGAATCTCCAGGGACCCCTTTGGCTGACACCTTTTATGAGAGTTTAATTTCCGATTGGGAGGCCCGCCTTTCCCTAGAAGTGGCCGAAGATGTTCAGGTTTGGGGCTCGCCTAGCTGGGGCGCCCCACAGACTTTTCATCAGGCAATAGCGTTGATGTCAACTGATTATTTTCAGCCACGCAGAGCCCACCTGTTCCAGACGCATCGCCAATCAGGGGAACTTCCTGGCCCGCGAATGCAGCCCAGCCAAATAGTCCTAGGCTTGATGGAGTCCGATCCTATCTCCGGAGATAGAGACGAGGAGTGGCTAGAGATAAAGAATCTTGGCATGGAGGCGGTCGACATCAGCGGCTGGATGCTGTCAGGGGATATTGAATTTATATTTGACCCTGGAACGGTAATAGCCGCCATGGATAGTATTTATGTATCACCCGCAGTTAAATCTTTCAGGAATAGGGCAGCCTCTCCCACGGGTGGCGAGAACCTGTTTGTCGTCGGCCCCTTTTTGGGGAACCTATCGCTAGGCGAAGATTTGTTTTTATGGAATCGCGATGGAGGCATCGAAGACTCAAACAGCACGTCTTTTGCCTTATTTACCAATCAGTTTGTGTCCGGCGAAGAAGCCATTATCAGCGTTGCCGGGGCAACTCCGCTTGGAGCGGTGTTGGTGGCATGTAGCGTGTCTGGTGCTGGCCCAACACCAACTCAGTATGGAGCGGCCGAATTGTCTGTTCCAATAAAAGTCCTGCCTGCACTTACGTCTGACTCTTCCGGAATGTCAAAGATTTCAGTAACCTTGCCAGCAGCATTATCGGGGGTGCAGGTTTGGCTTCAGGCCGTTGACTTGAGTGCAGGGGTACTATCGAACGGCGCCGAACGCATTGTCCAATAGACTCTGTTTAGCTTTGACTTTCAGGGGGACTAGCCAGCATAAACACAATAAGGCTAAAAAACAAAAGAGGGCGGTTAATTTCATTCGAGGGAATAATAAGTATAATCTAAGGCCTAACCACACGAGTAGATAAGACCATGGATCTAGGAGACCTTAGACGCGAGTACATAACTAAAGGAATTGCGCGAAACGATTTGGATTCGTGCCCCTTTAAGCAGTTCGAGCTGTGGTTCGCTCAAGCGCAGCAATCTGAGATCAATGACCCGAGCGCATTTAGTTTGGCCACAGCGAATGCAGCAGGCCAGCCAACTTTGCGCACAGTGCTTTTGAAACTGTTTAACGAAAGTGGATTTGTGTTTTTTACAAACTATAATAGTAAAAAAGGGCAACAACTCGATGAAAATTCTCAAGTGGCAATGTTATTTCCGTGGCTCCCACTGGAGCGGCAGATTAAAATAACCGGCACCGCTGAAAAGATTTCGGTTGAGCAGTCGGCGAAATATTTTGCATCACGCCCACGCGGTTCACAGCTTGGCGCCTGGATTTCAGAACAGTCAGACCCATTGCAATCCCGCAAAGTTTTAGAAGACAAGTTCGCGCAGGCCTTGCAAGATTTATCAGGCAAAGACGTTCCGATGCCAAAATCGTGGGGTGGCTATAAAGTCGTTCCGACCAGCATCGAGTTTTGGCAGGGTCGCGAAAACCGTCTACACGACCGCTTCCGGTATGATTTAAGCGGAGCTAGTGATTGGGGAATTACCCGCCTTGAGCCTTAAACTAAGGTAAGTAGCGCGCGCAAAGCGGCAAATTTGTGCTAGACTTGACGGCAGTCCCCATAAAAATAATCCCTTTAATCATGAATTTTCAAAAGCTACTCGTTTTACTTTCAGCTCTTTTGCTCTCAACACCCACTTGGTCTCAGACCAATCAAGAGCGTTGCGGCACTCCAGCGCGGGACCTGCTAGTCCCTCCTAATATCCTGTCGCCTTCCGATTGTGGTTATTCTACGAATAGCCCTAACTCGCAATATGACCCGACTTTCATTTACGAAATCCCGGTTGTTTTTCACGTGATACAAAACACTTCAGGCTCGGGATACTTAAGCCCCTCCCAAATTCAGGATCAAGTTGATATTTTGAATGAAGATTTTCAGGCGATGGCAGGAACGCCAGGGTCTCCGGGCACCAACGCTATGATAAGTTTTCGCTTAGCGACAACGGACCCACAGGGAAACTTCTCAACGGGCATTACGTATACCACGAACAATAGCTGGTTCTCCGATAGTGGTAATTATTACAACACCTTAGCGTGGGACACAAACCTTTACTTAAATATATATACGAATACCGCAGGCGGCTATCTTGGTTATGTCCCTGATTTCCCGCAAAGCGGCAATCTTGTAGGGTCAGCTCGAGACCGCGTAGTGGTTGCGTATAGCGCTGTTGGATATACATCCGGGTCTTACAATTTAGGGCGCACAACCACGCACGAGGTTGGGCACTACCTTGGTCTATATCACACCTTTGACGGAGGCTGCGGATCTTCCTCAAATTGTTATGGCACGGGAGATCTTATCTGTGACACCAACACACAAAGTGGTCCAACTTGGGGGTGCCCGAGTAATTCTAGTTCTTGCGGCAATGCAAACCCATTCCATAATTATATGGACTACTCCGATGATGTTTGCATGTGGGAGTTTACGCCAGAACAATCGAATAGAATGCGCTGTACTCTTGAGAATTGGCGTCCGGATCTATGGGATACCCCTCAAGGCCAAGAAGTGGTTCGAC
>Ga0315320_10002088_pt1 | contig 16513 bp, 12 predicted proteins | sample M140m21515metaG_FD_203458 | JGI IMG/M metagenome (GOLD analysis project Ga0315320, IMG submission 203458) | Ammonia-oxidizing marine archaeal communities from Monterey Bay, California, United States - M1 40m 21515 | ecosystem: Environmental > Aquatic > Marine > Coastal | place: USA: California... | reverse complement strand
CCTCAGGAGCACGTCTTCGCCTTCGTCGAGGCCGGAGACGATCTCGACCTCCATCTCGCTGGCGCGTCCGATCTTGACCGCGGTCTGTGCGAATCCACCTTCCGAGGTGGTGTAGACGTAGGCCAGGGGGCCGGCACGGAAGACCGACTGGATCGGTGCGGTGATCGCATTCTCGACCTGACCGAGCACGATCTCGCCCCGACATCGCATCGACGGCTTCAGACCGAGCTCCGGATCGGCGTCGAGGAGGACTCGGACCGTGTAGTCGCGACGATTCGGGTCACGCCAGCCACCACTCTCCGCGAGCACGCTCACGCCCAGCACGGTGCCGGGAATCGCGGTGCCGGGGACCGAGTCGCTGTAGATGACCGCGGACTGGCCTTCCTTGATCCGGCCGCTGAGCGCCTCGCCGACCTTCATGCTGGCGATCATGCGGCTGGTGTCGGGGAGGATCATCACGAGCTCGTTCTGACGGAGCTCGGTGCCGACCTGCGGGGGCGGATCGTTGTCGCGACCGCGACGCTCGCCACCCGAAAGGCTCGAGGCGAAGACGACGAGACCGTCGCTCGGCGCCTCGACGATGCAGGCCTTCAACTGTTCCTTGAGTTCGGTGAGTCGCTCGGTCGCGGTGTCCCGCTTGAAGTGCGCGCTCTCCACGTCGGCTTCGATCTTCACGATCTCCGCCTCATGGCGTTGGCGAACCCGACCCTTCTCGGCGAGGCTCTGCTCCACCGCGGATCGCTTGGTCGCCTCTTCCTGCTTGATCGTGTAGTTCTCGTAGATGGTCTTCGCGAGTTCGAATTCCTTGACCCGAGCCTCGGCCTCGATCATCGCGATCCGGTCCGCTTCATATTCGTCGAACGACACCCAGCCGTTGCCGAGCAGCTTCTCCGCATCGGCCGCCCGCCGGACCGTCCGATCCCGGTTGATGCGAGCCGTCTGGATGTCGAGCTCCAGCTTCTGGCGGGTGGTGACGACGCCGCCCTCTTCCCATGCCTTGAGATCGAGGTTGGCGATCTCGATCTCGAGATCCGCCTTCTCGAGGTCACTGGCCATGGTCGACTTCCGAATCGCGAGCGACTGTTCCGCCGCGACCACGGAGCTCTCGGCGGTCTGAACCTTGTCCTCTCCGTCCTTGATCTTGTCGACCAGCTCATCGTCGGCGAGCCGGAGAACGATGTCACCCTTCCGGACGAACGATCCCTCACCCACCACTTCGGTGATGACCGCACGCGTCTCGAGGAGATTGCGGATTTCGACCTGGCTTCCCGCCACGAGTTCACCGCTGGCTGGAATCATGATCTCGAAGTCGCCCCGCCCGACCGTGTGCATGTCCGCGGCGTCGACCACCTGAGCCGTCGTGGACCGATCACCCAGGTTCAGGGACAGGATCACGCCGAAGATTGCGATGGCGAGGACCCCGATCACCCAGATTGTGGCCTTCCCGGCTCGATACAGGGGCATTGTGGCATCAGAACGAGATGAAACTGATCGCATGGCGGTTCCTGGCATGAGGCGGGGTGGGTCGACCAGTGGAGATCGGCCCGGGGAGGGTCTCTTCTACTAGAACGAGCGTTTTCCGTTGCAGATTGCCTCCGAAAAACGCTGGATCGGGGCATACCTACAGCAGACCGCGGGCCACCCATGTCACTGGATTCGGAGACGTGAGACCGCGGGATTCAGATCGGACCGGGCCAGATCGCCCAATAACCTCTTTCGAGGATCGAAAGCATGATCCCTCCACGCCAGCCGGGGGAGTACCGTCTTCCCGCATGCGTCTGACCCCTCTCACCGCCGATCTGCTGATGCTGCTCGCCGCCGCGATCTGGGGATTCGGGTTCATCGCCCAGAAGGAGGCGATGGATGCCATCGGACCGCTCACCTTCAATGCCGTTCGATTCGGCATCGGCGCCCTCGCGGTCGCCCCGCTCCGCTTCTTCATCCCTCGGATCCACCATGGAGATGGACCGGCGGATCGCCGACGCGAACGTCGCCTGCTGATCCGAGGTTCGGTCCTGCTCGGCCTCGTGGTCGCGGCCGCCTCCGCGCTGCAGCAGTGGGGGATCGTGGGCACCGAAGCCGGCCCGGCGGGGTTCATCACCGGTCTCTACGTCGTGTTCACCCCGATCATCGGGATGCTGCTGGGCGTCCGAACCAATCTCGCGACCTGGATCGGTTGCGGCCTCGCCGCGATCGGCATGTGGTTCCTCGGAATCAAGGAGGGTGCGGGCGGATTCAGCATCGACCTGCCCGCGATGCTCGTGCTGGGTGGCGCCGTCGGATGGGCGATTCAGGTGCAGATCGTCGCCCGGTATTCGCCCCACACCGATCCCATCGATCTCACCGTGATCCAGTTCTCCGTGGTCGCCGTCACCACGATGATCGCGGCGATCATCATCGAAGGACCCGGGCAGGCCCTCGACATGGTCGAGATCTTCCGAAGCGCGACCTGGGAGATCCTCTATTCCGGCGTGCTCGCGATCGGCGTGGCCTTCTTTCTCCAGATCGTCGCGCAACGGAAGAGTCCACCCTCCCATGTCGCCATCCTGCTGAGCCTCGAAGCGGTCTTCGCGGCGATCGGTGGTTGGTGGCTGCTCGGCGAGACCTACGACGATCGCACGATGCTCGGTTGCGGTCTCATGCTCGCCGGGATCTTCGCCAGCCAGGCGCCACGGCTCATGAGCCGCCGTCCATCCTCACCGAAGACCTGAGCATCACCTCGATCAACCTGTGAATTGAGGCTTGGCCGGATCGACAGCACGAATATGATGGAATCATGGCCGAAGCGTTCAGTTCCATCCCCTTGATGCGTCACCGTCCGGTCGCCACCGGCATCCTTCTTGCCTTGGCGGCGACGTCCCTGACGGTCGGAGCACTCGTCACCGACGAGGATGGCATCCCCGACGACGCGATTCACGCCGGCATTCCGGCAGCCGATGCCGTCATCGACTTCAATCGCGACGTCCGCCCGATCCTCGTCGCGCGTTGCTTCGCCTGCCACGGGCCCGACGTCTCGACGCGGAAGCGTGGACTTCGACTCGATCTCCGCGAAGGCGTGGTCGAACCCGCGGCGAAGGGCCGCGAACCCGTGGTCGTTCCGCACGACGCCGCCGGCAGTCTCCTGCTCGAACGAATCACCGACGAACTCGATCCGATGCCGCCGTCCGGTGAACCGCTCACCGCCGAGGAGGTCGAGATCCTGCGACGCTGGATCGACGCCGGGGCCGAATACGACGGCCACTGGTCGTGGAAGCCGATCGAGGATCCAGCTCCGCCGATCATCGACGACGCGCGGATGGCGACGGTTCGAAACGACGTGGACCGGTTCATCGACGACCGTCTTCGACGCGAAGGCCTGGCGGCCGCCGGTGACGCGACGCCCGCACGACAAGTTCGAAGACTCGCCTTCGATCTCACCGGGCTGCCCCCCGATCCGGAATCCGTCGAAGCGTTCGAACACGATCCCAGCGACGATCACTGGAACCGGATCGTCGAGACGTACCTCGCGTCACCCGCCTTCGGCGAGCGCTGGGGACGTCACTGGCTCGACCTCGTCCGCTACTCGGAGACCTACGGACACGAGTTCGACTATCCGATCCGCGAAGCGTGGCGATATCGCGACTGGGTGGTCCGGGCGTTCAACCAGGATCTCGGTTACGACCGGTTCCTCGCCGAACAGATCGCTGGTGACCTGCTCGAACCGCGACCGAACCCCGTGGACGGCACCAATGAAAGCGTGATCGGCACCGGACACTGGTACTTCCACCAGGCGGTGCACGCGCCCACCGACGTCACCCAGGACCAGTCCGATCGCATCGCCGACCAGCTCGAGGTCTTCGGGCAGGGATTCCTCGGGCTCACCGTCGCGTGCGCCCGCTGCCACGACCACAAATTCGATGCGATCAGCACCCGCGACTACTACGCCCTGTCCGGATACCTGCAGTCGATGCATCAGGGGTACGCGTACCTCGACCCACACCGTCGCATCAGCGAAGCGGTCACTCGGATCGAAGACGCCGGACCGACCCGCGACATTCGTCCGACGCTCGAGCCGCCATCGCGCCTCGCGGAGTACTTGAAGGCTGCGGCGGAGACCCGACCGGGCCGGACCGAGGACGGCAAGGCGTGGGAGCCCGTCGATCTCGAACGGGTCCGCACGGTGGCCACGGATCGCGATCTCGATCCGGGTCTGCTCGGCCGCTGGACCGAGACCTTTCGAGACGATGCCTGGCGATCGTCGGACCACCCCTGGCGGGCCTGGGTCCTGCTCGGTCACGACGGTGCGATCGACGATGAATCCGCCGGGCGCGACACTCGGGGGAAAGTGATTCCGAACATCGATCTCGCCGTCGACGAGGAAGCCGTCGTTCTCGAGTCGTTCGATCAACCGACCCCGGACCTTCGGTGGTATCCCACCGGTTGGGCGTGGACCGGGGCGGACGACGTGGTGACACCCCGCGATGGGACCCTCGCCAGCGACGACGGTGATCACCGTCTTCAGGGGACGATCCGAAGCGAGACCTTCACGCTCGATCGACGCTTCCTCCACTGGCGGGTCCGCGGTGACGGGAACGGTGCACGAATCCGACTCGTCGTCGAAGGCATGATGATGGACGAGTTCAACGCGCTGCTCTTCGGTGGATATCGACGCGACGTCGCCTCGAACGACGGCTGGCGACACGTGGTGAACGACACGCGGCTCCAGGCGGGCAGCCGCGCCCATCTCGAACTCATCGACGATGGCACCGGCCGACTCGAAGTCGATGCGATCTGGATGAGCGATCGCGGCGACGGGCGACTTCCCGACGACGATCTCCCCGGCTGGATCGATGCCGCTCGCGGCGAAGATGCGAACGAACTCGCCGAGGCGTTCGCGAGATCGGCGGCGGGATCCGACGATTCCGAGACCTACCGCGGCCCCCTTCGAGATCGGCTGATCGACGCCGGCCTCTGGGGCGACACGCTCGCCGAAGCGGACGCGAATCGGGAGACCGTGGCGGCCGAGGAACGCCGCCTGTCGACGATCGCCGGTGACATCCCCGGACCGGTCCGGGTGCTTGCGGCGCTCGAAGGTTCCGGGGTCGATCAGAACGTCTCCATCCGCGGTTCGCATCGGAGTCCCGGCGAAATCGCGGTTCGTTCCTTCATCACCTCGATCGCGGGTGAGCCGACCTCGCCCGGCGAATCGGGTTCGGGACGCCTCGAACTGGTGGAGTCGATCTTCGCGACGTCCAATCCCTTCCCCGCCCGGGTCATGGCGAACCGCGCCTGGCACCATCTCTTCGGCCGGGGACTCGTGGCGACCACCGACGATTTCGGTGGACTCGGCGAGATGCCCTCGCACCCCGGGCTTCTCGACCACCTCGCTTCCGAGTTTCGAACGAACTGGTCGGTCAAGGACCTGATCCGATCGATCGTTCTCTCCAGTGCGTATCGACGTTCGAGCGTGCCCGCAAAAAGCACCGCGGATCGAATGAGATCGGTCGATCCCGGCCGTGCGCTGCTCGCCGCCGCACCGGTCCGCCGGCTTCAGGCGGAAGCGATTCGAGATGCGATGCTCTCGACCAGCGGTCGGCTCGATGCGGCGACGGGCGGTGCTCCGGTGGCGACGCATCTCACCCCGTTCATGAACGGGCGTGGACGTCCCGGTCGAAGCGGCCCGCTCGACGGCGCCGGGCGTCGAAGTCTGTACCTCGAGGTGCGACGAAACTTCGCGAACCCGATGCTCGCCGCCTTCGACCTTCCGGCCCCGATGACCACCGTCGGTCGACGCAACAGTTCGAACGTCCCCGCCCAGTCGCTCGTGCTCCTGAACGATCCGTTCGTGCACGAGATGGCGAAGGCGTGGGCGGACTCGATCCTCGCCGACGCCTCGATCTCGAACGACGAGGAGCGGGCCCGCCGGATGTGGCGGCAGGCGTTCGCCGTCCCGCCCACCGAGGAGGAGATCCGGGTCGTCGTCGATCATCTCGCGAGTTCTTCCGATTCCACCGAAGGGTGGCGCGACGTCGCCCACGCCCTCTACAACGCCAAGGCCTTCGTCCACCTCGACTGACCCCGTGGATTCCACCATGTCCCACGACTCACACCATTGCGGCCGGTTCCTCGCGGGCCCCACTTCCCGGCGCGACATGCTTCGGCAGGTCGCGGGCGGGTTCGGACTCGCGGCATTCGCCGCCCTCGGTCACGAGGAACGCGCGGTGGCCTCCAGCCCGAACCGGATCGCCCGGGACGGAATGCTTCCGGCGCCGCACCATGCCCCGAGGGCGCGCAGCGTGATCTTCCTGTACATGGATGGCGGCCCGGGACAGATGGACACCTTCGATCCGAAACCTCGCCTGACCGACATGCACGGCCGGCCCTTTCCGATGGAGAAGACGCCGACGCAGTTCGATTCGAACGGCAACTGCCTCGGTACGCCCTGGGATTTCCATCCGGGCGGCGAGTCCGGCACCCCGGTATCGGATCTCTTCCCCCACGTCCGGGAGATGGCCGACGACATCCTCGTGGTGCGATCGATGACCTCCCCGTTCAACGAACACACCAACGCGAACTACTTCCTCCACACCGGTCACGGACTCGCCGGTCGCCCGTCGATGGGCGCGTGGGCGACCTACGGGCTCGGCAGCGAGAATCGCGACCTCCCGGGGTTCGTGGTCCTGGACGGCGGTCTCATCCCGCCGGGGGGACTCGAGTGTTTCGGCAACGCCTATCTTCCCGCGACCCATCAGGCTTCGGTCCTCAGGCCTGCGAAAGAGGTCCTCGCGAACGTGAAGCCGCGTGAGTCCATCGATCGACAACGTCGAAAGCTCGGGCTCGTGGAGGCGTTCGATCGGGGAATCCGGGCTTCGGGCGACGACCGCATCGAAAGCGCGATCCGCAATCAGGAACTCGCCTTCCGGATGCAGTTCGCGGTGCCCGAGGCGACGAACGTGGACGAAGAGCGTGACTCCACGCGGCGGGCGTATGGATTCGAGAGCGAGTACGAGCCCACTCGGATCTTCGCGCGGGAGTGCCTCCTCGCACGTCGTCTCGTCGAACGCGGCGTTCGATTCATCGAGTGCACCTGCCCGCAGGTGAGTGGTGACCGCTGGGACCAGCACGGCAAACTGAAGGAAGGTCACGAGAACAACGCCCGGGCCGTCGACCAGCCGATCGCGGCGTTGCTCGCGGACCTCAAACAGCGGGGACTTCTCGATTCGACCCTGGTGATCTGGGGCGCGGAGTTCGGTCGGACGCCGTTCGGCCAGGGTTCCGACGGACGCGACCACAACCAGCACGGGTTCAGCATGTGGCTCGCGGGCGGGGGGATCGACGGAGGCCGTACCTACGGCTCGACCGACGAATACGGGTATCGCGCCGTCGAGAATCCCGTCGAGATCCACGATCTGCATGCGACGATGCTCCATCTCATGGGCATCGATCACGAGCGCCTCACCGTGCGTTTCGGAGGTCGCGACATGCGGCTCACCGACGTCCACGGCAAGGTGATGCACGACTGGATCGCCTGAGCGGCGATCCGATCCGCATCACCTCGAACCGAGCCACCCACGCGACGGAACCGGCTGCGAGGGACGTCGTGGCGACGACCGAAGATGTGTTTCGCGCGACCTCGACGATTCTCAGGCGGTCCGTCGATCGGATCGGCAGGGCGAGCGCTGTTCACGCAACCAGGATGCCCGGGCGCGAGGAATCCGGGTCTTGCCGGACCTGGACCGACGCCACCACACGACCAGCATCACCAGGATCGTGATCACGAGCAGGGCCCCGACGCCGATGGTGACCCAGTGCAGGGGACCGCTCGTGGAGAGACCTCGTTGCGCCGCGTACCCGAGACCGATCTGGAAGCCCACGCTCAGGATGGCCGTCGACAGTTCCACCAGCAGGAAGACACCCCAGGAGAGATGGACCAGTCCACCGACCGCGACACCCACGGTCCGCGACCCGGGAATGAACCGCGACACGAGCAGGACCCAGGTTCCGTGCCGGTCGTACAGGGCCTTCACCTGGAGAATCCGTTTCGGATGCGCCTGTTTTCGAAACCAGTGCGTTCCGACGAGTCGACCACCGAACTTCCGGCAGACCAGGAACCAGAGCGTGTCGCCACCGGTCACCCCGAGGTAGGCGGCGAGCACCGTCCAGAACATCGGGAACTTCCCGGCCGCGATCTCCCAACCCGCAGGAATGATGATCAGGTCTTCCGGCAGATGCAGGCCCACGCCGGCGATCACCAGCAACCCGAAGACCGCGATCGGGCCATAGAGGTCGAACAGGTGCTGGACGAAATGGTCGGCGGTCTCGTGCATGATTTTGTCACAGCGTACCCGCGGTTCCGACCCGAACCGCACTGGATCCGGATGGGCCCCGGTACACTCACGCCCTCATGCCCACCCTCGCCGACGCCTATGTCCACGATCTCTCGCCCTTCGCTCTTCGGTTCAGCGATGGATTCGGCGTGCGCTGGTACGGACTCGCCTATCTGACGGGATTCGTCGCCGGTTGGTTCATCCTTCGATGGATGGCGAAGACCGGGCGCGGACTGATGAAACCGGAGCAGGTGGGCGACTTCATGACCTGGATGGTCGTCGGGGTGCTCGTCGGCGGTCGCCTCGGGTACGTCTTCTTCTATTCGATCGATCTGTTGTGGACGTTTTCGGGGTCGTTCCCGTTCTGGGGCGTGCTGGAGATCCACAAGGGCGGGATGGCGAGCCACGGCGGAATCCTCGGCGTGATGGCGGCCTGCATCCTCTATGGACTTCGCAACCGCATCACGCCGTGGCATCTGGTCGACTGCGTCGCCTTCTGCGCCCCGATCGGACTGGGGCTCGGGCGGCTCGCCAATTTCGTGAACGGTGAACTCTGGGGCCGACCGCTGGCCGCCGAACGGCAGGCCGACGCACCCTGGTGGGCCGTGAAGTATCCCGACGAGATGCTCGACCCTGATTTCCAGAACGGCGCGAACGTCGACGGACTCGCGACGATGGTCTCGAATCCGAACGGCGAGTGGGGCCGACAGACCCTTCGCGACGCGGTCTATTCGGGTCGAGCGGACGTCTCGGAGGCGATCGCCCCGTATCTGACCGCGTACTACCCCAGTCAGTTGTTCCAGGCCTGCACCGATGGCCTTTTCCTGTTCGCGCTGCTCGCGATCGTGTGGTGGAAACCACGGAAGCCCGGGATCATCGGTGGATGGTTCATGATCGGCTACGGCGTGATGCGAATCGCTTCGGAACAGTTCCGGGCCCAGTACCTGACGAACTGGGGCGTCTCCAGCATCTGGCCCGCGGCCGGCCTCAGCGCCGTGATGATCGCGATCGGTCTCGGGATGATCTGGTGGTGCGATCGCCGGAAAGACGATCCCATCGGCGGGCTTCGTCGTCCGCGGACCGCCTGATCACGACGTTCCTTCCTCCGGTCTTCACCGCCATCAAAGACACCGCCCGGTCGGGGGACCGGGCGGCGCTTCGGAGGGCGTGAACCCTTCGCTTCGTTCTGGATGGCGTGGTGACGCCGGACTCAGGCGGCCTTCGTCGTCTTGCCGCGACCGACGGTGCGCTCGTCGAGGTTCGCCCGAACCTCGGGGTAGGCCTCGAGCTGCTCCATGAGGTCGTCGGGTCCCGTCGCCCAGAGGTCGGCACCGATCTCTTCGGCGAGGCCCGGGGCCCGGTTGAAGATCCCGCCACCGACCACGATCTGCATCTCGGGGATCGCGTTGATGCCGCGGATCTGATCGATGAGCTGACGGATGCCCGGAGCGTCGGCACCGCCGGAGCTGAACATCAGGAGGATGTCGGGACGTCGCTCGTGGACCTCGGCCATGATGTCGTCGTCGGCGATGTTCCCGCCGCCGTAGGTGACTTCGTAACCATCTGCTTCAAGCAGATCGGCGATGAGTCGCGCTGAAAGGTCGTCGAGTTCGTTGGGTCCGCAGAACATGCAGATCGAGCGCCCACGGGCGGGCTTCGCTTCGTATCGATCCTGGTTCTGGGAGATGAGACCGCTGAGGGCCCGGGTCGCGTACTGCTGGGCGAGCCGCGTCATCTGGTCCTGGCGGTAGAGGGTGGTGATGTTGTTGATGGTGGGCCAGAAGACCTCACGGGCGATGGTGTCGGCGGAGATGTCGTGGTCGATCGCGGTCTCGACGAGCCGCCGCGAGGCGTTGCGGTTTCCGGAGACGAGCGAGGCGAAGAGGCTTTCGATGAAGAGGTCGGTGTTCATGTCGGTTCCTTCTGGTTCGTGCGGTTCGTGGCCCGAGTGGCCGAGGCGATCCCGGGCGGCGCCGGTTCCTCGGCGTCGTGAGTCGGTCTCTGGGAGTTGTCGGTGTCGAGATCGTCTCGACCGGATGAGCTTCAAGCGTCGGTGTGTTTCCGTCGCCGGGTACTTCTTCGACGCGATCGCCGATCCATCCGCATCGCGGTTCGATTTCGAGTTACCGGATCGTGTCGGCGTGGTTATGGACCACGAGCGCCCGAATCAGCCGTCATGTCCGATGATTATCGACCGCAATGAGCCTCTTCAAACCGTCGGCGGGTGCGCGTTCATCCACTGGAAGACGCTGCTCTCCGGAGAATCCTCGATTCCGAGCTGGCGGAGCATGTTGATGCACTGGGCCCGGTGATGCATCGAATGGGTCGTCACGTGGGCGAGGATGCCTCCGCGAGTGAAGGTATACGTCGTTCCCTCCCGCTCCCGGGTGAACACGTCCGCGAAGTCCCCGTCGAGCGCCGCCGCGCGGAACGCCGCGTTCGCCTCGCGCTGCCGAAGTCGGAAGGCCTCGATGGTCCGCGGAGGGTCATCCCGCATCACCGCGAAGGGGTCCTCTTCACCGCGAAGCACGCCGGTCCAGCCGATCATCGCTCCGAGATCGTGGGCGAAGGTCGCGCGAAGCGAACCGAGCCCCATCTCGAACGTCCGGTCGAGCGACTCGTCGTCAAGGACTTCGCAGGCGTCGAAGAGCCGCTCGTTCGCCCAGGCGTCGAAATCGAGCAACACGAGATCCGGTCGGGTGGGGGTGGTCATGCCGCAATCCTAGTCGGCGACCGCGGTCACCGACGGGACGATTCGATCCGTCATCAACCGAACCTCGGCCGCCTGCGCGTGACCCTCGAGTCCCTCCAACCGGGCGAACGTCGCGATCTCCTCGACGATCGCCGCCTTCGGGACCGCCGATGCGGCGCGAAGCCATGTGCGGACCCGCAGGAAATCGAGCACGGAGAGCCCGGCGGTGAACCGTGCGGTTCCTCCGGTGGGAAGCACGTGATTCGGCCCGATGCCGTAGTCGCCGAAGACCTCACCGGCGCCCCCGCCGATGAACACCCCGCCGGCGTGACGAACCCGTGCCGAAATCCCGTCAGGGTCCTCGGTCAGGATCTCGAGATGTTCGGCGGCGATCCGGTCCGCGATCGCGACGAGTCCGTTTCGATCACCCACGTCGAAGATGCCGCCTCGACGCAGCGACGTGGTCGCCGTGGAACGATTCGGTTCCGGCAGCGCATCGACCCGTCGCCGCACGGCGTCGCGAATCCTCGGGCCGGCCGAGGATTCCGTCGTGGCGACCCACACCCCCGCGTCGGGATCGTGTTCCGCCTGCGCGATCAGATCCGCGGCGATCACCTCCGGATCCGCCGATCCGTCCGCGAGCACCAGCAGTTCGCTCGGTCCCGCGATCCCGTCGATCTTCACCGGCCCGTGCACAGGTCCCGCGACCAAAGCCTTCGCCGCCGTCACGTAGCGGTTGCCCGGCCCGACGATCATGTCGCATCGCGGACCGAAGCAGCCCTGCGCGAACGCACCGATCGCGTGCACGCCACCCGCACACAACATCGAATCGGCACCCGCGAACCAAGCGGCGGCGAGCATCTCCTCGGTGGGGTTCGGACTCGCAACTCGAACCGTGGAAACGCCCGCCACCCGGGCGGGGATCGCCGTCATGAGCACGCTCGACGGCAGGGGATACCGACCGCCCGGGGCGTAGCAGCCCACCGATTCGATGGGGACGAGATCGTGACCGGCTTCGAATCCATCGTCGGAAACCGGCCCGGACTCGACCCGCACCGGAGACAGCGCGGCGAACTGCGTCTCGGCGAATGACCGGATCCGTGCCGCCGCCGACTCGATGATGCGTCGCGAAGCGACCGGAAGTCGATCGACCGCCGAGCGCATCCGATCGCGATCCACCGTCACGAGGCCGCCCGGTCCACGTTCTTCGAATCGATCCATCTGCGAAACGATCACCGATTCACCATCGTTTCGAATCGCGTCGAGCATCGACTCCGCGAAGGCCAGGGCTTCGGGAACCACCGCCGGCGTCCGCTCGATCGCGGCGGCGGGGGACCGGTCTGGAAGAAGCGTCTCGTTCATGACGTGGTCTCCAACTCGGGGGTCTTGGCATCGCCACCACGACGGGTCACGCGACCGGTCCGGCGCTCCAGTTCCGCGACGACGGCATCCAGTCCGACGCCGCGACTCGCCAGCGTGGTCATCGCGAAGTAGAGGAGATCGGCCGCCTCGTGGATCGTCTCCTCGGTGGTGACCGCGTCCGCGAGTTCACCCGCCTCCTCCACGAGCTTGGCACGAAGAAGGTCCGCATCGGACGCGAGTCGCGCGGTGTACGAGCCGGGCGCCGACGCCGAGATCCGCTCGGTGATCCGGTCGGCGATCGCCGGGACGCCCTGCCGATCGCCCCAGCATCCGAAGGTGCCCTCGTGACAGAAACCGACACCCCGCTGCCGGACCGTGAACCGGATCGCATCGCGGTCGCAGTCGAGATCGACGCGAACCAGTTCCTGTTCCGCGCCGGACGTCGCGCCCTTCTCCCAGAGTCCCCGGCGTCGCGACCAGTACACGCCACGGCCCGTGTCGATCGCGCGGCGGAGGCTCGCCGGGTTCGACCAGGCCAGGCCCATCGCCGCACCCGATTCGTCGCACACCACCGTCGGCCACAGCCCGTCCGGACGGTCGCTTCGAAGCAGGCCTCCGATGATCTCCGCGGGATCGAGCCCACCTTCATAGAGCGCGCGTCCGACCTGGACGTCGACGCCGATCCGGTCGAGCGCCGCGATCTCCTCCACCGACCGCGTCCCGCCCGCGGCCACCAGCCGTCGATCACCGACCAGCCCCCGCAGACGCGTCGCACGTTCCAGGTCCAGCCCCGTGCCGGTGCCCTCGTTCTCGACGAACGTCGCCAGGAATCCGGACACGAACGGACGAAGCCGTTCGATCCTCGCCTCCACGGTGTCACCGGTCCGCCGACGCCACCCTCGATCAACCACCTCGCCGTCCCAGGCGTCCACCGCGGCGATCACGCGGTCACGGGGAAGCGTGGACAGAAGTTCAGGGGTCGCGGCGGTGCCGATCACCACCTTGCTCGCGCCTGCATCGAGCCAACGAATCGCCGTCGCCCGGTCGCGGATTCCACCACCGACCCGGCACCGGCCTCGGCGACAGAGTCGTTCGATGATCTCCCGGTTGTCACCCTCGCCGACCGCCGCGTCGAGGTCGACGATCGCGACCTCGCCGAGTCGGGCGAAACGGTCCATGTGCACGAACGGATCACCACCATCGAGCAGGAACTCCCGTCCCTGCCGCCACTGGACGGCGCGTCCCTTTGAAATGTCGATCGATGGAATCAGCATGTCCGAATCTCCGTTCCCGAGGCGAGGAGCGATCGCTTGAGATCGCCGATTCCCACCTGACCTTCGTGAAGCACACCTGCCGCGAGGGCGCCCGTGGCCCCCGATGCGAACGCCGCCGCGAAGTCCCGCCACGAGGCGGCTCCGCCACTCGCCACCACCGGTACCGAGACCGCACGGGTGGTGGACCGGATCAACTCCAGGTCGTATCCCGACCGCGTCCCGTCGCGATCGTGACTGGTGAGGAGGATCTCTCCCGCGCCGAGCTCGACCGCCCGAGTCGCCCAACCGACCGCATCGAGTCCGGTCCGACCCCGGCCCGATCGGATGAGGAGTTCCCATCCCATCCGGCCGCGGCGGATCGCATCGATCGCGACCACCACACACTGCCGGCCGAAGCGATCGTGGAGCGCCTCGACGAGCTCGGGCCGCATCACCGCCGCCGTGTTCACGCTCACCTTGTCCGCGCCCGCGTCGAGCAGGCGAGTCGCCGTCTCGACGTCGCCGATTCCACCACCCACCACGACCGGGACATCCACCACCGCCCGGATGCGACGCACCAGCGTCGGCGTCGCGGAACGTCCTTCCGTGGTCGCGGACACGTCGAGCACCACGATCTCGTCTGCGCCCGCGTCCGCGTAGCGACCGGCGATCTCGACGGGATCCCCGATTTCACGAAGCCCCTGGAACCGGACGCCCTTGACGACCCGACCGTCCCGGACATCGAGACAGGGAATGATTCGATTCAGACGCATGCCGACACCTCCGCTTCGAAGGCGGATTCGGTCCACCTCGCCAGGATTCCGGCTCCGAATCGGCCCGAGATCTCGGGGTGGAACTGACAGGCGATGGTTCGTCCCCGCTCCAATCCGGCGACGAACGCACCCTCGTCGTCGCTCCACGAGACGTTCCAGTCCGCGGGCGCCGTACGCAACGCGAATCCGTTCGCGAAGTACCCATCGCCCGACTCGAGGACCGGACCGCCCGACGCCTCGATCCGGTTCCAGCCCATCTGCGGACGCACCGCCGCGGGAGGCATCGCCTCGACGTCCGCGTCGATGACGCCGAGTCCCGCGACGTCCGGCGATTCCGCACTTCCGCGGCACAACATCTGCAGGCCGAGGCAGATCGCGAGGGTGGACCGGTCGGCGTCGACGCGATCAGTGATCGCGACCCGCAGATCGTTTCGATCGATCGCATCGATGCCCGCGGCGAAACTGCCCACCCCCGGAAGGACCACGGCCGTCGCGGTAGCGATCACATCCGGATCGACGCTTCGGACCACCGAGCGTCCCTGCCGTTGAAACCCCGCTTCGATGGACGACATGTTCGCCACTCCGGTGTCGACGATGTGGATGATTCGATCCATCAGAGAACCCCCTTGGTGCTGGTCACCCGATCACAGATTCGAATCGCGGCCCGAAACGCCACCGCGAGCGACTTGAACGCCGATTCCATCTTGTGGTGGTCGTTCCGACCTTCGAGCACCCGGACGTGGAGGGTGAAGGGTGCGGTGAGGGCGAGCGTCTCGAGAAAGTGCGTGGCGTTCTCACAGGCCAGGCCACCGACCGAAGGACGAACGAGATCGAGTTCGATGTTTGCGCTGGGCCGCCGCACCAGATCGATCGCGGTCCGCGACAGTGATTCGTCGAGGGGAACGAGCGACCATCCGAACCGTTCGATGCCCGATCGATCCCCGAGCGCGTTCGCGATCAGGGTCGCGAGCACGATCGCGCAGTCTTCTGAGACGTGGTGGTCGTCGACCTCGAGATCACCGTCGCATCGGAGTTCGAGCCCGATACCCGCGTGCACCGCGAAGGCGGTGATGAGGTGATCGAGCATGCCGATGCCGGTGGCGACGTCGACGTTCGGTCCGACCGGATCGAGATCGATGCCACCTTCGATCCGGGTCTCCCTGGTCGCTCGACGAAGGATCGCGGTACGGCGTTTCGTCGACGTTGCATTCGATTCGATCGTGTCGCTCGGGGTCATGGCGTCCCTCCTTCGATGAATCGCTGCATCGCCTCGCCGGGCCGGACCACTCGGGCCGCCCCGGCACCGAAGAGGGCCGAATCGCCATCGTCATTCCGCGATACACCGACGGGGACGAGCCCCGCGGCCCGGGCCGCCACCACGTCGTCGACCGTGTCGCCGATGAACCACGCTCGCTCGACCCCCATGGTCTCCATCGCCGAACGGATCCCCCGGGGCGACGGCTTCAACGGCGCGTCCTCGCGGGCCACCACCACCTGGAAGAGTTCGGTCAACGCGTAGCGATCGAGAAACCAGGTCGCCTCCGCGCGGGGGCGGCCGGTGACCAACCCGATCGGCATCCGATCTTGAAGCCGATCCAGAAACGTCCGATCAACCAGCATCGTTTCGAGATCACGAAGGCCCGGCCGATCGGACTCTCCGAGGTAGCGACGTTGAAACTCGCGGGTCACCACCTCGGGATCGACGTCGATTCCGCGACGTTCGATGAGCATCCGAGTCAGGGCCCAGTCGTCGTTGGCGTCACCTTCCGCCTTGATCGCGTCGATCGCACCATCCTCGACCACGACGCCGAACGTCTCGGCGGTCCCACCGATCGCCGCCCGGTACGAGCGTGACACGTCGGCGATGACGCCGTCGAGGTCGAAGAGCACCGCCTCCGGTCGCAACGCGGCGTCCATCGCGACGATCGCCCGATCGAGATCCATGCGTGCGACGGGAATCGTGACCCTGATCCAGTCTTCGACGATCGACTCCCGAAACGTCCGCACCGCGATCCCCGCCGCAGCGAGTGCGTCCGCGATCCATCGGGCGTTCCTGGGCCTGATCAGGACGAAGTTGCCCTCGGAATCGACTCGATCGATGCCACGTCGATCCAACCAGTCGTTCAT